>ENA-OSET01000131-OSET01000131.1-sediment-metagenome-genome-assembly--contig:-NODE-131-length-85094-cov-4.544809_pt1 | contig 85094 bp, 78 predicted proteins | sample MGYA00237882_ERZ534229 | MGnify/ENA primary metagenome ERZ534229 (study PRJEB26408, sample SAMN06266212) | sediment metagenome | isolation source: Hudson Canyon methane seep mesocosm | place: USA:Hudson... | reverse complement strand
GAACCAGTCTTAACGACTGTTAATCAAAGACAAAAAGCATCTAAACATAATCCTGGATATATGCAGAAAAAAATTCAAGGTGACCATTTCTTTAATGATCAGAATGAGTTGTTAACCCAGACGGTTGGCGATTGGCTGAAATAGTTCCATTACTATTACTTGGTATATTTTCAGGGTTTATTGCAGGACTCTTAGGGGTCGGCGGTGGGCTGATCATAGTGCCGGCTTTACTATATTTTCTTGCTGGCAGTGTTGACCAAACTGTATTGATGCATACAGCTGTTGGTACGGCTTTGGCAGCGATTGTGTTTACCTCAATATCAAGTGTTCGCGCTCATCATCAGCATGGCGCAATCCACTGGCATAATTTTAAAAAACTCACGCCAACTATTTTGCTTGGGGCTTTTAGTGGTGCGATGCTCACTAAAGTTATGAGCTTTGATTTTATGCGTGTGTTTTTTGCGTTGTTTGAATTCAGTGTTGCCGTCATTATGTATTTTGGCATTAGTAGTTCGGCACATGTAGACAACCTTAGCAAATGGGTATGGCGCGCAATAGGTTATGTGATTGGCTTGGTATCCGCTATCGTAGGCATTGGCGGCGGCACTATGACCACGCCATTTTTAACTTATAACAATGTTGATATTAGAAATGCCATTGCCACCTCAGCAGCTGTCGGTATGCCAATTGCTATTGCTGGTGCGCTTGGTTTTATTGTGGTGGGCTGGGATGTAGAATCCGCCACGGGCAATTTGGGCTTTATTCATGCTGAGGCATTGATTAGTATTGTAGTAATGAGTGTATTTTTTGCACCGTTGGGCGCTAAAGTCGCGCATAGTGTTGACGGTAAGAAGCTCAAAAAATTCTTTGCAATATTCTTGGCTTTCTTAGGCTTAACTGTTATTACTTTTTAGTCTTGCCAAGGTGGCAAAAGATCACACCAGATGTGCCAGTTAGAGCAATTGCAATTGGCTTCATAATTTGGTGATTAGTTTGTTAAAAATATTATCAAAGTTGCCATTTGACATTACCACAAAATGACCTTGATTGATTTTAGTTAGTTGAGTAACGATATCATCAACAGAGTTAAATAAGCAACTAGCATCAAATAATGCGTCAATATCCCAGTCGGTATTTTCAGGTCTTAACACTAGCACTTGGTTAGCATCAGAAAGTGCATCGATCAAACTTTGCTGATGAAATCCTGATCTCATAGTATTGGATTTCAATTCTATAATAACAACAATTGGATCACCACTAACTTTAGCACGTAGCCCTGATAAAGTGGCTTTGATCGCTGTTGGATGGTGAGCAAAATCATCATAAAGAGTGATGTTATTAGTTTGGTATTTGATCTCTAAGCGACGTTTGATACCTTTAAATGTACTCAGTGCTTCACAAGCCACATCAAAAGCAACACCAACATGGTGAGCAGCATAAATAGCACATAAGCCATTTTGTTTATTGTGCTCGCCAAGTAGATGCCAATCAACTGTGGCATCTTCAACACCAAAACTACTACCTGTATCGCCTGTGTTTAATTGACTTATAGGCAGAGTTTGAGTCTTGGACCAAAGCCCTTGCTCGAGTACCTCGTCAATCGCTTGTGTGTTGCGTGGGTGAATAATTAGCCCGTCATTAGGCACAGTACGAATCAAATGGTGGAATTGTTTTTGGATATCTTGGAGTGAATCAAAGATATCGGCATGGTCAAATTCAAGATTATTAATCACCAAGGTTTTTGGGTGATAATGCACAAATTTTGAGCGTTTATCAAAAAAAGCGGTGTCGTATTCATCTGCCTCAATCACAAAAAAGTTAGAATCTGTTAATCGTGATGACACGCCAAAATCTTCTACCACACCGCCAATTAAAAAGCTTGGGTTGTAACCCACGTATTCCAAGATGTGGGCAAGCATACCTGCTGCGGTGGTTTTGCCATGAGTACCTGATACAGCTAACACCCATTTATCATGTAAGACGTTCTCACTCAGCCATTGCGCGCCCGAGGTATAGGTATATTGTTTGGAGAGAATTTCTTCAACACATTCGTTGCCACGCGATAGCGCATTGCCAATAATAAAGACATCAGCTTTAGGCATATCGACAGAGTTATAGTTATGGGCGTAGTTAATGTTTTGTTCATCTAATTGTGTACTCATTGGCGGGTATACGCCTTGATCTTGGCCGGTAACTATATGACCGAGTTGTTTGGCGATCAGTGCCAGTGATCCCATGAATGTGCCGGCAATACCTAAGATGTGTATATGCATTATTCAGTCTGAAAGTTTAATGAAGCAGAATTAATACAGTAGCGTTGTCCCGTTGGTGCAGGACCGTCAGAAAATACATGACCGAGATGGGCATCACAGTTTTTGCACCGGACTTCAATGCGAGTCATACCGTGTGTGTTATCTTTAATTAAAGACACGCTATCAGACTCGGCAATGTTGTAAAAACTGGGCCAACCAGTGCCAGAATCAAACTTAGTGTCGGATGAAAACAGTACTTGGTCACAACAGATGCAGACATAGTTTCCATCTTCATGGTGATTGACATACTTGCCCGTAAACGGCGCTTCAGTGCCACATTGTTGAGTGACTTTAAACTGTTCTGGTGTTAATTTAGATAAATCCATTCGTGTATTATATGGGCATTTAAACCATTCTTCTTCATAACCATGAAAAAGTATTTAGTTGGCGGTGCGGTTCGTGATCGCTTGTTAGGCATTGCAGATGAAAACACTGAGAAAGACTGGGTGGTGGTTGGCTCATCGCCTGATGAAATGCTAGATCTTGGTTATCGTCAAGTGGGTAAGGAGTTTCCAGTTTTTTTCGCTCATTATTTGCCCCTATAAACACTATATTTTCCAACCTTGGCAGCAATAAAGCACGCTATAAACTCATGAATAACCATTCCTGCCTTCTAGTTCTAATAATTGCCTATCGGACTAAAAATCTACTAGGCCATCGCTTCGGCTTCCACACCAAAGCGGACATGTTCAATATGGCGAGATCGCAACGATTTTTGGTTAAAAGCGGACGTCCCTGTCCAATAGAAATTAAAGACTATCCAAGGGGCTTTTGACTTGCCGAGCACCTTGTCTTAACACATGCGTGTAAATCATGGTTGTGTTGAGGTCTTTATGTCCCATTAATTCCTGGATGGTCCTAATGTCTGTTCCCGCTTCCAGCAAATGGGTAGCGAAGGAATGCCTAAGCGTGTGGCAACTCACGCGCTTGTTAATTTGTATTTGCTTAGCCGCCCGGCTAACAGCTTTTTGCAGCGTCCGAACAGACGAATACCACCTGTAGTAAACGTTCTCTTCTTTGGAATAGCGCTGTGTATTTGAGGGAAACAGGTATTGCCATTCAAAGCTTGTAGGAGCATTTTTATATTTACGTGATAGGGCGTCTGGTAGGCCTACATAACCTCCGCCAGAATAAAGATCATTGAGGTGGAGTTGTCTTCTCCAGATTAAATGCTTCTCTAAAGGCCTTATTAAACGATCGGGAATCATTACCACTCGAGCTTGCATCCCTTTGGTATTCCGAACAGTGATTGTTTTCAGGCTTAGATCGATGTCTTGCACTCGCAGCGTAGAAACTTCAGTAACTCGAAGGCCGGCTCCATACATTAAAGCAGCCTTGAGTTTTTCTCTTCCTGTTAGCTGCCCAAAAAGGGCTGAAACCTCTTCTCTACTCAACACCGTTGGAATATTTTTGAACCTCTTAACCGTTTTTATAAAGTCGAAGTCGCCGAGATCGATTTCTAGAATCTGTTTATAGAGAAAGACGATCGCGTTTAAGGCGGTTGCCTGTGTGCTTCCGGAGACCTTTCGATTGACAGCGAGGTGTGTGAGGAATTGTTTTACATCCTCTTTTGAAAGATCTTTTGGGTGTTGTTTGTCGTGGAAGTAGATGTACTGCTTAACCCAATGACAATAGGTTGTCTCCGTTTTGGGGCTGTATTTCCTGCGACGCAGCTCGTAGCGCATCTGCGTGAGCAGTTTAGGTTTTGTTACAGGTTTATGAAAAGGTCCGCTTTTTTCTCCATGAACTGTTCTCCGGTTATTGCTTACATGGTTGATTTAAAATGAAAAAACACGAATATACATGAGATTTAGGTAAAGGCAAAAGCGAACAAATCGTCCGCCTTTTCCAATGACGAAAGTCTCATCAGTCTTGGTAAACATCTGATATGATTGTAAAAACTCAAATTAATAAAAACGTAGATAAAGTGTTTAACGGACCGCAGGGTGCGTTAAACACACTGTTAGGCTCATATGAAGATCGAAGATATTACGGTAGATCCAGAAGGGATAGATTGGCAAAGCTGTTTGCAGCATTGGTCTTGGCTTTTGAAGAAGATGCCAGAGTTTAATATATGGCTCGTTACCAAGTTTGGAGAAATTTTTGTCGTCGCCGATTCAGGTGAGGTTTGGTTTCTGAGTACTTCCAATGCAAGTTATGAAAAAGTAGCTAACTCTCAACAAGAGTTCTGGGGTCTCCTAAACGACCCAGAAGAGTTAAATTATTACTTTATGTCTGGCGTGCTCGATTTACTGCATGAATCAGGTTTTCGGTTAGAGCAAGGGCAATGTTTTGGTTTCCATGTGCCTTGCGTCTTCGAAGAGTGTAAATTTGAAGTTGAAAATTTCAAATGCATAGAAATTGAGAGCTACATAATCGGGCTAGGTGACATGCTTGGTAAATTAGTAGATAGCGCTAATGGCGAAAAAATACGTTTTAAACCAGTATCATAGCCTAACAAGTGCATCTTGCCGGACTTGGGTAAACTGTCACCTTTTTCGCGCTGCGCGGCGAAAAAGCCGCCAGTTCACCCAAGCCGCAAATGCAGGCGTTATATGTATTAAGGAATGAAGTACTATGGATGGTCAACCAAACTTCGAAAGCTACACTTACGAAGAGCTGCTTCAAGCAAGAAGCAGCGTAAACAAAGAAAAATACCCGGAAAATTATCAAACAATAGTATCTCTTTTATCTAACCCAGAATTTGTTGGCCAACAAAAAGAAAGGAAAGAGGAGAGAAAAGAAGATCTAAAATATTCCACTTTTGGCCTAAGAGTATTGGCTTCGATTATAGATGGGCTATTGTTTGTTCTAGTGATTTATATCGAGAGTTTGATTCTAGGTTTTGAGTATTCTCCCCATGACAAGTTCCTTCAATGCGTTAATGCTATTCAACTATCACTCTATGCTATCTTAATGCATGGGTTGTTTGGCCAAACTGTAGGCAAAATGCTTGCGGGTGTAAAAGTCCTAAATCATGAAAATGAAGAATCAATTGGGCTGCTTCAATCACTACGCCGAGAATCCGTTACCTTATTGCTTAACATCATTTGGTTAACCCTTAGTATCGTTGCGTCTGTTATGGTTTATCAGGGCGTCGAAGATCTAAGTAATTTAGTTACCAGCATACTTATATTTGCAGCACTGTCCCTTATTTGGGGTATTTCAGAGTTCGTTACAATGTTATTTAGTAAAAAGCGCAGGGCTGTTCATGATTTTATTGGCAAAACAGTTGTCGTTCGCATATAACCAAGCAATTAAAGATCGCCCAACAAGTTGTGCTGGACCGTCGCTACGCTCCGGCCCTTTATTGCGGCGTTATACGTAAAAAATGAAACTACTACTATCAATAATCTTACTCTTGTCTAGCGCTAATCTAATGGCTTGTATCATTAGTCCAGCTAAGCGCATCGTAATGGATACCGAGCAGTTTATTGAGTCATCGGATCTAGTGTTTTTCGGTAAGCTTGAAAGCCTTGAACAAAACAACGAAGAACAAAAAGCTCTTTTTACCGTTATAAAATCATACAAAGGTAATCCAGAGTTTAAGGTGAGCATTACTAACAAATATGCATCAAGTTGTTCACGTGCCTTTGAAAAGGTTGGCACTGCATATTATGTCTTCGCCCAAAAAAGCGAGGCTAAAAATACTTATATAATCCCGGCTCCATCGGCTACATTTATGTCGTTGCAACAAGCTATGGATCTGGACCTCAAACTATGAAACGTATAACCAGTTGCGCCAGCATCGCCCACGGAAAAAAACCCGTGGGCTGGACTCGTTTCACTCGCCGCTGCGCAAAGCGTTATGTTTTCTAAACTATGCAGCAACTAAACGTTGAAGAAATCCTCGATAAGGGAATAGAAAATGAAAGTTGCCTCGATGAAAATGAGGTGCTTATATTTTCTGTCGGATATTTAGAGTCGATCGCTGATATGGAAGGTTGGGATCACTTTTTTACGTATTCAATGCACTTGTATTCATCGCTTTGCAAAGCACTTAAGCTGGCTGGCGATTTTGCATCTTTAAAAGTAATCGAGAATTACAAAAGTCATTTTCAATCACTGGGCGTGCCTTTCGAGGCAAAAAAAATAGATATATTCCTTACCAATGCAACAGACCAGTATTATTCTTCCTGCCCAGATTGGCGAGAAGAATTTAGCATTCTAGCCGATCAGCGGTGGAGCTTATTAACGGATTTCTTCCGAACCGAAGGAGTACAAATTGAAACATAACCAGGCCGTCAATGGGAAATTGTTTACTCCGCGGCGCTTTGGGGTGGCTGCGCCACTATACCCCAAAGCACCACTCCGTAAACAATTCCCATTACGGCGGCGTTAAATTTTTTAGGTGATACATATGAATATGAAGAGTGCCATCTGTTTGTTGGTGGTGTTTTTAGTCGCTGGTTGTTCAAGTACCAGGATTAAAGTGCAAGATGAAGGCTTTGAATACGACGACTTTAAATTACATTTTAATGAGCCTGTATCTGTAATACTAGAAAACGACTTTGTGTTTCGCGGTATGTCACCAAATGACTACAAAAGAGGCTTACTATTTAATCAAAAGTTTAGAAATAGCATTTCTCAGAGTGCATCAGTCACAAGAACGTTGAGTGATGATCGCTATACCATGAAAATGGATATCGAAGTATTCAAAGGGCGCTATAGGAGTAATGCGTTAGCAATATTATTTGCTTTTACGGTATTCGCGGTACCGGCTCCCATGGAATACGACAGATCAGTAAAAGCAATCTATTACTTTGGTAATGAGAAAATTGGTGAATACTCATTTGAATTCAAACGCCAAACATACAAAGGCTTGTTTACAAGCGGTACGTTTTGGGAAGAAATTGCAGAGGATTCAGAGCTTTTGGCTAATAAAGCTTTATCAAAATTTGAAACTGCTATCTTAGAACACAAAAAGAATAGTGAAATATAAATTTAACAAATTGCTCAAACGGCCTCCGTAACAGTCGCATCATTTTTGTTCCAAAAATGCCGCCACTGTCACTCCTCCGTTTAGCAAGGCGTTATACGAAAAAAAGGAATTCAACATGTACGAAGCTCTGATAATGCTGGAGCAAGCATTAAATCCTTCGATCGAGGACTATGCACAAAAAATTGTGAGCTTTTACGAGTCTTCAGGTGGCCAAAAGCCATTCGTGACTGTCGATGGTGAAAGTTTGGTTGCCAAATTCGATGGTATTACCTTCAGCGTTAACAAAAACTGTGGCGCACATGTTCTCGAAGAATCTGAAGGCATTTCCACAATGGCAAAATCGGAAGAGCAGGCGGCATTGTCCAAATCAAAATGTCGTTTTGAGCTAAAGAGCACTGCCGATCTAGATATGCTCTATTTCAACGACTTCTTGTTCTTAATACAGGCGGCTGAAAAACTGGGCAAAGTATGGGCGTTCGATACGGCGGCTGGTGAGTTTATATAAACGTATAACCAACGGCTGCACCGGACAAATTTTGGTGTCACCTTTTTTGTACCAAAAAAACCGCCACAAAAATTTGCTCGGTGAGCCGGGCGTTAGCTGTTCCATAGAGATCGGATTGCATAAGGACATCAGGCATAAATGATAGGAATCATTGTATTAACACTGCTAGTCACGTGGATCTGGCTTTCAAAGAAAATTGCATCTGGCATCATGCAATTAATAGCGGGCGATAAAGTCACCCCCTTTGCCCGCGTGCTCCTTCAGGCTTTTATCATCATTATTCCCTTTATCGATGAAATTGTTGGCCGCATTCAATTCCAGCAACTATGTGCCTCCGAAGCAGTTGTTTGGATTTCACCAGATATTAAAAAGGTAATTGCAGCGCATGAAGGCGACAGTGGGATTTCACCTCGCAGGGGTTATATATTTCCCATTAGGGAACAGGTTTCTATCTATCTAGATGCGTATACAAGTGAGCCATTTTATAAGTTTAAGGCATTTCACACGCCGGGTGGGTGGGTAATGCGAAGCGGGCTTAATCTTGGCAATAGCTCTTCTTGTTGGCCTGAAAAATGGACATCTGGACAAAATGGATTCGATCTTGATGCGATGCTAAAAAAAGGAGAGCTTGTTGAGCTACCTAAATAAACATCAGTGCCAAAAACAGCTAACAAAACGTGCAAGCGGGACAAAGTGCTGCGCACTTTGCCCCTTCACTTGGCGTTATGTGTAAATAGGAAGTCAATGAAAAGGATTCTTTTAATCTCAACTATTCTAGTTCTAGCTGCTTGTAACTCTAACGAGCAAGAGGTGGCTTCGGATTTAAGTGGCTCCGTTCTTCAAAGCGCTTTGTTCATATCAGAGGGTAAAACCTACAAATGTAATCCTTCGCTTTTACAGCCAGAATTAGTCTCTTGGGTAAACTCTTATTCCGCTCCAAAATTAGCTTCTTATCCAGCTACCAATCAAAGTTTAAATCTCTCATTTAGCAATGGTTCAAACTACTATTTGCAAGTATTCACTAAGCAAGGTTTTAATTATTCGCTTGTTTCTTTGCCTAAACTTTTTGTTGCTAGCCCTTTAAACTTGGTGGCAGTATGCAACACATAACCAGTTTATCAAACCTCGTTCCGCCCACAAAGGAACGTGGGCTCCACTGGACGCGCAAAGACACGCGCGCCGTTTATAAAAGCGTTAGCTCGTTTATACTGATGGTACAGTGTCTTTCAAAGAGAGCATCATTTTATGCGCACTTTCACCTGACATTTCATTGGCGTCCTAAGATTATCGCGTTTATCAGAGTTAGTAGAACTCGAAGGCTGATTGGTATTGTTATTTGGCGACATAGTAATTTCCAGGCAACGTATTTATCAAGGTAAGGTAGTTAATCCAAGGTAATAATAGATTAAACGACATATTATTCCTGATTTTCAGATTCATACCTATAAGTTTTGGTAAGGAAGTTAATAAAACCCCTGAAAGCCATTAGAAATCTAGCTTAGTTAGAAGGTGAATGGACAAATGATAGCATTCACGTAGAATAACGCCGCTTAAAATTTTCCAGAAAAGGCTTTTATGAAATCTCACAGTGTAGAAAAAATTGGCGGTACCTCGATGAGTAACTATGTTGCGATTCGTGAGAACATCATCAAAAAACCGAGTAAAGCAGGTACCTTGTTTGAGCGAATATTCGTGGTATCTGCCTATGCTGGTATGACCGACCTTTTGCTGGAACACAAAAAAAGCAGTAAGCCTGGCGTATATGCATTGTTCGCCAATGGTGTAAACGACGATAGTTGGCGAGAGCATTTAGGTTCGGTAAAGGCTGATATGCAAGCGATCAATTTGCAACTCTTCGGCGAAGGTGAACTACTAAGTGATGCTAATGAGTTTATTGGAGAGCGTCTTTATGAGGCAGAACAATGCCTAGAAGACCTACAGCGCCTTTGTCAGCATGGTCATTTTGAACTAGGGGTTCATCTTTCGACTGTGAGAGAAATGTTAGCCAGCATCGGTGAGGCGCATAGTGCTTGGAATACAGCTGCGTTGTTACAGCGTGATGGTTTTGAAACCTGCTACGTGGATTTGACCGGCTGGCAGACAAAACAGCAGACTTCGTTAGATGATCGCATAGAAACAGCGTTTAAGAGTTTGGATCTATCGAACGTAATCCCTATCGCGACTGGTTATGCGCATAGTGAAGAAGGGCTTATGTCGACATTCGACCGGGGTTACAGTGAAATGACATTCAGTCGTATTGCTGTTCTGACCCAGGCGGCAGAGACTGTCATCCATAAGGAGTTTCATTTAAGTACGGCCGACCCTAGGCTCGTTGGAGAAGAAAACTCCGTTCCTATTGGTCGAACAAACTATGATGTTGCGGATCAACTGGCAAATTTGGGAATGGAAGCGATTCACCCAAAAGCAGCAAAAGGCCTACGTTTAAATACGATTCCTTTGAGAGTAAAGAATACCTTTGAACCAGAGCACCCAGGCACGTTAATTACAGGGGACTATGTGAGCGATGAGCCATGTGTTGAGATAATCGCGGGCTGTAAAGGAATATATGCCTTAGAAGTCTTCGATCAAAGCATGACCGGGTCGGTTGATCAGTTTGATAATAAAATTCTCGACGTGGTTAGTAGTTTTAAGGCCCATATGGTGTCTAAAGATATCAATGCGAATACCATTACGCATTACTTATCTGTGAATTTGAAAAACGTCAAACGAATCTACGGGGAGCTAGAAAAGCTGTTTCCAGATGCCGAAATAAACCAGTGTAAAGTAGCAATCGTTTCTGCGATTGGAAGCAATATGAAAGTGCCGGGAATTTTAGCTAAAACGGCGAGTGCGCTAGCGGATCAAAATATCAGTGTGCTGGCTATGCATCAGTCAATGAGGCAGGTCGATATGCAGTTTATCATTAACGAAGATGACTATGACTTGGCGGTCAAGAGCTTGCACGCGTGTCTGGTTGAAGTACACAATCACGGCAGGGCAATTTGCTTAGCGACTTAGCACTTAGCGAATATATGAAGTGGCGCCGTGTCAGTTGAAACAAAGAGATAGGTAGAAAAATGCAAGTTTCTGGGAATCAAACTTCTTCAGCGTCTCGTTTTATTTTTGTTCTGGCTGCGTTTGTCATTGTAGTTGCTGGAATCAGGGCCGCGGAGGCTATCATGGTGACGTTTCTGTTATCTGGTTTCTTCGCCATTATTTGCGCCCCCCCATTTCTCTATATGCTAAGAAAAGGATTACCTGCCTGGCTTTCTTTAGTCATGGTAGTCGTATTTATTAGCCTTGTTCAGCTTTTGTTTGTTTCGATTATTACGACTTCGTTGAATGCGTTTTCACAGGATATGCCTGTGTATCAGAGTCGACTTCAGGCCCTTACAGGAGAGTTTTTTACGGTACTTACTAGCTGGGGGGTCGATATTCCCAAAGAACGTCTATTGGAGCACTTTGATCCGTCTACCGTTTTTAAACTGGCAACCAAGACGCTTGGTAACTTAGGTGGGGTATTGTCTAATTCGTTTCTGATTATATTAACAGTGATATTCATGTTGTTCGAAGGGGCATCACTACCGGCTAAGTTGAGATTGGCGTTTGGTAGTGATAGTGCGCATATGGACCATATACAGCGATTTCTCGATAACGTTAAGCAATATATGATCATTAAGACGATGATTAGTCTAGCGACGGGTTTGGTAATATTTCTTTGGCTAAAAGTGATTGGTGTTGAGTACCCTTTGTTGTGGAGTTTGATAGCATTTCTATTTAACTTTGTGCCAAATATTGGATCTATTATAGCGGCTGTACCTGCGATGTTACTCGCCTTGATTCAATTAGGTCCGTTGTATGCCGCGTTGACTGGCTTGGGGTATGTTCTAGCCAATATGGTAATGGGCAATGTCATAGAGCCAAGATACATGGGGAAGGGTCTAGGGCTGTCGACGCTTGTTGTTTTTCTTTCTTTAGTATTTTGGGGGTGGGTGTTGGGACCCGTTGGAATGTTGTTATCTGTTCCGCTAACAATGATGTTGAAAATAGCATTTGAAAGCAGTCAAGAAACACTATGGATTGCTGTTTTGATGGGCCCTGACGTTATAGAAGACAAGTAAGCGCATTCGCTAAAAACCGCCGAAAAAGGGTTCTTCCTCGTCTTCACTAACTTGATTACTCATCAGATTGGACAAATCTTTTTCGCGCGATTTGCTATGTGCCGCAGCCTTGTCTATTTTGTCTGAGTAGACATCTAGCCACGTTCTGGACCCCGGGACCATGTGTGCAAGATCATACATTCCCGATCTTAATGTATCCAAAAACACTTGATGGCTTTTTTCTTGATCTAAAATAATATCTTGAATTACTTTATTGCTGCTGTTGGCCAATTGTTCTTCGAATAGTGAGAGGGAGCTTGCCGATTTCTTCAGGCTAGAGTTTTGCTCTTCTAATAACTGCTTAAGGCTTGCAACCTCCTCTTGGAGCGAGATTAAATCTTCAGGGTTGACAGTTTCTTCATCCCCGCCAGCCGTTAGGCCAATGATGGTGACCGAGACAGAAATAACGACTATTAGGAATAGCGCGATGGCGAACAAGAAGAGCTTATTCGTACCTACTTTTTGTTCAAGTGCAGTGATTCGCTGCTCTTCGGTCAGAGGTTCGTGCTCTGGCTCTGCTTCTTTTGCTGCCATTGGTACATCTCAAATTAGGCCAAGTGATTAAGATTGCTTATTTTTCAGTGTAGTACACAAAAAACAAAAGTCACTTTTAGCCTTAAGGAGCGATTACTCGCCTGTTAATTTGTGATACTTCGCCATTAAGGCTTTTTGGTCTTCAACGTGTGCGGGGTCAAGAGGAATACAGTCTACTGGGCAAACTTGTTGGCATTGAGGCTCGTCATAATGGCCGACGCATTCGGTACACTTTGATGGTTCTATGATATAGATTTCATCACCTGGTGAAATTGCTTCGTTTGGGCATTCTGGTTCGCAGACATCACAATTAATGCAGTCGTCAGTGATAATTAAAGCCATGAATAATACCTTTAGCTGGATGTCTATTTACGAATTTAGTTTTAGCTGGCTTAACTCTGAAATAACAACAGGGCTAACGAACTCGCTTACGTCGCCACCAAGAGAGGCGATCTCTCTGATTAGCGTTGATGATATATAGGAAAGATGGTTGTCTGGTGTTAAAAATAAACTCTCTGCTTGAGGTACTAAGCGACGGTTCATATCGGCTAATTGAAATTCGAATTCGAAATCTGAGACGGCTCTTAGCCCTCGTAGAATAATATTAACATCGTGTTCTACGACGAACTCGGCTAGTAAGTTTTGAAAACCGACGACTTCTATGTTCGGAATATGGGAAAGAACGTCTTGTGCCATCTTTACGCGTACTTCGAGCGGAAACATCGGTTTTTTCTTAGGGCTAGAAGCGACAGCGATAATGATCTTATCAAACAGTTTTGAGGCTCTTTCCACAAGGTTGGTATGACCATTTGTAATTGGGTCAAATGTACCTGGATAAACAACAATATTCATTGAGATGGAGCCCCTTAAGTTAATTTCCAGCCAGAAAGGGGCGAATATTAACCAAATTTTAACCGTGTTGCTAGCTGCGTCGCTTGTTTTGCCGCTAGGCCGTAAATTGATAGCTGCGGGTTCGCTCCTATGCTTGTAGGGAAACATGCGCCATCAATTACATTCAGGTTTTCTATTTGGTGGTGCTCGCCGTGGCCATTTACGACAGATTGTTTAGGGTCAGAACCCATTCCGCACCCACCCATTACATGCGCTGAAAAGAGCGCGGCTCTGAGTGGACCCATTGGTAATTCTTTGATTGCTTTCTTTGCCTCGGTCCATGATTTCCAGTCTTTGGCGTCATGGTGCACCGCAGTGACTGTTTTTGCTCCGGCAGCGAATTGCGCTTCAGCCATGGCCAAATAGGACTGAACAAACCCAGAAATAAGATATTCGTTGATAGGGTAATCTAGCGCTGGGCTGCCATCAGATCGAAGTATCACTTCTCCGCCAGGTGACTCCTCATTAAAACCGTCCCTCAGGAGTGAGATCATCGATTGGGTATGTGCTAATGATGCTATTCGTTTTGCTAGCGCATCGCCAAATAGTGCTTCTTGAGCCGCGATTCCACCGGGAAACGCAGGTGAGGCTTCTAGCTTGAAACCGATTTCTCCAGCAACGCCATCCCGCCAGAGGAATTGGTCAGAATATACGCTTTGCGGTGCACCTTCATATGGTCTTATCTCGTTAGGCATCGTGGCTGAACAGCTATTGACGGGGTGAAGAAAAGTCCGTTTTCCGAGTGTATTGTGAGGGTCTGGAGCATCAGACCTCAATAGAACTGCTGGACTCCCAATTGCACCCGCAGAGAGTACAAAGTGCTTGGCCTTAACCGTAATAGACTTGCCTGTAGTCTCGAAAGCTTCGCTGTCCAAGGCTTGGCATTCGAGATGGCTAACCTTATCTCCCTTGAAATGGAAACGCTCCGCTCTTGCACAGGTTAGCAGGCTGGCATTGTTGTCTAGAGCGCTAGGAATCGACGTGACTAACATGGATTGTTTTGCGTTTGTTGGGCAGCCAAAGCCGCAGTAGCCTAAATTCCAACAGCCTTTCACGTTTCGAACCATAGTATGAGACGACCAGCCGAGTGAGTCGCAACCTTGTTTTAGCGTCGAGTTGTTTGCATTGGGTGGAACTAGCCAGGGAGACATATTTAGTGCTTGTTCGCGATCTTTAAACCAGTGGGCCATTTTTGCCGAGGTGTAATCGCTTAGCCCATATTCAGACGCCCAAAAGTCGAGCGTTTTTTCGGGCGTACGAAAGGTAGATGTCCAATTGACGGTTGTGGACCCTCCGACAGTTCGACCCTGATAAATATTGATTGCAGCGTCACTTGTCTTGCGGCTCGTTGCTTCTTGATAGAGCGTGGAAAATGCTTCGAGTTCGTTCATCTTGAAGTCTTTTTGATAGCGCAATTTACCTTCTTCTATCAATAGCACCTTAAAACCTGCCTTACTCAAAAACTCGGCACTTGTTGCGCCACCTGCGCCGGTGCCTATAATTGCAACATCTGCCTCAATGGTACTTTTATCTTCAAGTGTGTCCGCGCTCGTTACCTTCCAGCCTTTATCAAGCCCATTTTGTATTATGTCACTCATGTATCACCTTCCGTAATTGGCGTTTTAAATTGTGGGAGGCTGTTTACGACAAATTGAGGAGGGCCTGAATAACCGAGATGTGCGGTATTCTTGGGGTTGCTGTACCAAGAAAATGCGAGGATATCCGATAGGGCGTTATGTGCCCCGGTCAATAATGAGAACCGGCTAGTTTTCCAAGATTGTAAGAAACCTTGAGCTTGTGCAGGAGTAATATCTTCCCATTTAGCCCATATTCCGGTGACTAGAATGCGACTCGGGGTAAAGTGGAGGAGGTCAAATAGTTTCCTTATTTCGCCCTTATTGAAGTCGCCAAGCCTGAATATAAACTGGTCTGCTGAGATTAGCGCGGCTGAGGTTGCTAGCGTTTGATGTTCGGTGTTTTCTGGCCAGTTTGACCCAATGATTGCTGGTAGCAATGCGGTGATCAACGTTACATCTTTGTCTTCGAGAAATTGGTAGCTCTGTCGAGCTGAGTCGGCGGACCTTAGCTTTTCATCTGCTAGCAAAGAGGGTGAAAATACGGCTGCACCACTTGAAACTGTGAGAATGACAGAACCAAACAAACCAGTCTTGATGAGCTGTCGTCTAGACAGCTCATTCTGAGACTTTTTCAGGCCCTTTTGAGTGAGAGGGAATTTCATACAGGGCCTATTTAACTTATCGAAGAAATATGGAAAAAAGTGCCTTGTGAATCATTGTGCCAAATGGAGGGTAAGCAAACTTGGTGCTGTTGAAGTTGTTTTTCAGGAATACGGATTTTGCGTGTGAGAAGGTTAAGAAACCTTGCTCTCCGTGATAGCTACCCATCCCCGATTCGCCAACACCGCCGAAATGCAAATCTTCTTGTGCGAAGTGAGAAATCGTATCATTGATACACACGCCGCCAGCTCTAACTTGATTTAATACCAGTTCTTGTTCTCCTTGATCTTTACCGAAAAAATAAAGCGCTAGAGGATGTGGCCTGTCGTTGATGTACTCAATCGCATCGTGCAGCGACTTGGTAGTAATAATTGGGAGTATCGGGCCGAAAATTTCTTCTTGTAAAACAAGCATGTCATCAGTGGCACCTAATACTAAGAAAATAGGCATTTTACGTGTGTCATTCTGCATATCTTCATCTGCGTGATTGCACTCTATGACTGTCGCGCCTTTTTGTTCGGCATCTTCAATGTAGGATTGCAGTCGAGCATACTGTCGAGGATCAATGACGCTTGTAAAGTCGTTGTTGTGTTTTAGTGTCGGATACATCTTTGCGAAAAAGTGTTGGAATCGATCTACAAAATGATCGACACGGCCCTCTGGGCATAAAATGTAGTCGGGTGCTACGCAAGTTTGGCCAGCATTAAATGCCTTGCCGAAAACGATAGGCTGAATAGCATCGTCCATTGCGACATCGTCTGAAATAATAGTAGGAGATTTACCACCTAGCTCCAGTGTGACTGGGGTCAAATTTGCAGCGGCTGCCTTCATAACATGCCGGCCAACTGAAGTGGAACCTGTGAATAGCAAATGATTCCAAGGAACGCTTGAAAACTCAGTTGCCACATCTGCATCGCCTAATACAACCGAAACAAGGTCTTCAGGAAAGGTATCGCTAATAATTTGTTTGATCAAAATGGATGTTGCTTCAGTGTATTCTGACATTTTGATCATGGCTCTGTTTCCGGCAGCTAGTGCTGAAACGAGTGGGCCGAGAGATAAAGAAACGGTGTAATTCCAGGGAGCAATAATACCTACGACACCTAATGGTTGATATTGAACGTAACCTTTCGCAGGTTGAAATAGTGGTGATATTTTCTTCTTGTCTTTCTTCATCCACCCTTTCAGGTGCTTCAGGTTGTAGTCGATAGAGTGGACGGTGGTCATGATTTCTGCGAGTTTTGTTTCATCTTCAGATCGACATGAAAAGTCTTTAGATATACTCGCAATCAATGCGTCTTGATTACTCATTACAGCGTCACGTAATTTACTTAAGTTTGATACTCGCTCTTCTAGGGAGGGCATCGGGTTTTTTCTAAAAGCAGATTGCTGAGATTTGAATGTGTGGTTCATTTTCTGGATCTGTTTTGTGCTTTCCGTTATTTGAATGACATCTGCAACCATGGTCTCTGCCTCTTTATTCATAAGTCTAAATGTTGATTGAATGTATCGCTTTAGAGTATATACTCTAGAAAAAAAGAGAGGTCGTCAAGTAAAAATGACCCCCGGTCAGTAAATCATTTTGAGTAGTATTGGGTCGTTGGGCGATTATGGTTGCTTAAGAGCCCGTAAATGGTAGAGTTGCGGTCTGTTCAGGCTGACAATATTGAATTATAAAAAGCGAGAAGAATGAAAACCAAAGACAAAATAGTGCTGGCCGCTCTGGAGTTATTTAACGAAAAGGGTGAGCGAAATATATCTACAAATCATATCTCCGCACACTTAAATATTTCTCCGGGCAATTTGTATTATCATTTCAGAAACAAGAGTGACATCATTTATGAGATTTTTAAAAATTATGAAATGATGGTCGACTTATATATGCACATCCCATCTGATAGGGAGATTCAAATTCCAGATCTATTCAAGTATCTGGATGCCGTATTTGATGGTTTGTGGGCCTATCGTTTTCTTCATCGAGATTTGGAGCATTTGTTGGACAGCGATGAGCGTCTGCAAAATGATTACCGAGATTTTACTTTTAGGTGTCTTAAGGGGATTCAAAGTATTGTCAAAGCGATGGAAGAGAGTGAAATCTATCAGCCGGTGAACGATGAGCAGCGTCGTTCCAAGTCACTTAATGTGTGGTTAATTGTGACGAATTGGATGACTTACCTAAAGACGATTCAGGGCGATGAACGAGATCATGACAATGCTTTTAACCGAAAGAGTATTAGGCATGGCGTATATCTGGTGTTGGACTACGTGATGCCGTACCTAGTAGAAGATAAGGTGCATATCGCACTCGAGATGCAAGAAAAGTATCGATTTTCAGCCGTTGAGATGGAACCAAAATTCTAGCGACCCATTTAATTGTCGTTTTCTTCGTCTGGATCTGTTGTTTGTTCTATAGCGCGTGAAAAAATATTAGTGAGTATTTGACGGCTGTCATCAACTCCCGACTTTTTGAGGCTAGAAAAAAGAACAATATCTTCGAGTGATTGGTGGTCTTCAAGTGCTTTCTTTACTTTGAAATAAACTTGTTTTGCGGGGCCAAACTTCAGTTTGTCGCTTTTGGTCAATAAAATTACGGTTGGAAGTTTGCATTCGTCAGACCAGTTAAGAAGCATGTTGTCAAAGTCTGTCAGTGGTTTTCTGATATCCATGATGAGTACAAGGCCGGAGAGGCTGTTTCGATTTCTAAGGTAGTCATCTAAATGCCGTCCCCAGTCAGCCTTTAGATCTAACGAGACTTTTGCATAGCCGTAGCCTGGTAAATCGACTAGTCTTGCTTTTGGTGTGCTTAACCCGAAGAAGTTTATTAGTTGGGTTCGGCCGGGTGTTTTACTTGTTCTCGCAAGCTTTTTGTTATTTGTGATTGAGTTAATTGCCGAGGACTTGCCCGCGTTGGAGCGGCCGGCGAATGCAATTTCGAAGCCGTCATCTGGTGGGCAGTTTGATAACTTTGATGCACTTTGTGAGAAACGGGCGCTATTATAAGAAATTGAAATCGGGTCAGTATCGGTTGTCATAATTGAAGAAAATGCCTGATGAAAAGAGACTATGAAAGAGTTTATTACTAAGGGTTTTATCAATGAGGGCTTAGTGTATAATAGCCCCCAAAATTTTGCCTGATATTTTTAGGTTTGATGGATATTTTGAGATGAGAGTGGGCACGAAAATATGAAAATAACGTTTAAGAGAATAGCGGTCATTGTTGGTTTGGTGGGTGCATTTATTGCAAATGCACAAGCGGCTGGAGACATTGAAGCGGGCAAGGCGTCTGCGGCAATGTGTGCCGGCTGTCATGGTGCTGATGGTAATAGTATGGTGAGTAATTTTCCTAAGTTAGCAGGTCAAGGTGCGCCATATCTGGTTAAGCAAATGAATGATATTAAGTCGGGTGCGCGAAATGTCGTAGAGATGACTGGCCTGTTGGGCGGTTTTTCAGAGGTTGATATTAATAATATTGCCGCTTATTACAGTTCAGTAGCCACTACGGGTGAGAGTGCGAATAAAGATCTTGTTGAAAAGGGTGAGATTCTGTACCGAATAGGCAACCCGGCAACTAAGATGGCAGCTTGTACTGCGTGTCATGGTCCAGCAGGTAAAGGTATGGCACTAGCTAAGTTTCCGGCATTGGCTGGACAGCATGCTGACTATATAGCGGCTCAACTCAAGAAGTTTCGTAGTGGTGATCGATCAAATGATGGTGACGCTCGCATGATGCGCTCTGTTACAGCTCGAATGAATGACAAAGAGATTGAAGCTGTGGCAAGTTATATTTCAGGCTTGCGCGACTAATTTTTGATTGGTTGAGCTTTAAAGAGTAGGGTTTCATTTCTATTTGAAGTGGCCTTTTACTCTCTCGCATAGAAAATCCAAGAATCCTCGCCATTTGTGCGGGGATTTTTTATGTCTGAAGTGTAGGGTTTTGTTTTGGGCTATCCTGTTGTTGTCGAGGTTGATCGTAGTTGGTCAAACGAGGTGTGCTTAGCTCCATGAATGCTTGATTCTTTGTTTGGTGTGTTGATGGTGTGCTATAAGTGTCAGTGAGGAGGAGTGGGGTTTGTAGAGGGTTATGCTTAAAAGAAAAAACCCCGGAATGTCCGAGGTTTTTTGATTTCGATTTAGGTACGCAGGCTTGAATTTAAGCCTTAAGTGCCTTTACTCGAGTATTTAAGTTGCTCTTGATTCGTGCTGCGCGGTTCTTAGGGAATACGCCCTTATTAACCATCTTATCGATGATTGGTGCAGCAGCTTGTAATGCAGCTTGAGCTCCATCGTAGTTTCCGCCTTCAACTTCGGCGTCTACTTTTTTAATGAATGTTCTAACCATAGAACGTTGACCTGCATTATGTTGGCGGCGTTTCTCTTGCTGACGCGCGCGCTTTTTTGAAGATGGGGAGTTTGCCACCGTATTGCTCCTAAATTCGCGAATTACTTGAAAACTAGCTGAGGATTTGAGCTTACTGCCAAAATTCTCAGCCTATATAAAAATGACGCGAGACTATGCCGCTTTAATTAGTCTATGTCAATAGGACTCTGTTAATTGAGAACCATTTTGCTCAGAATAGATTCGCACACTTTCTGGTTCATATATTTTGGAACAGGGTAATTCATATGAGCCTCTTCAAGCGCTTGTTTGGCTATGGTGGGAATGTCGCTTGTCTTGAGCGAGTCGAGTTGCTCAGGTATGTCAAATGAGCGCATCATTGATCTGATTCGATTAATGAATTTGTTTGCGAGCTGTTTTTTACTCTCTCTGCCGGTTTTCAATCCACTGACCTTCGCTAGTTCTGCCAATCGGTCTATGATCTCATCTTTTGAATAATCGAGTACGTGCGGTAAAACAATAGAATTTGCCAGGCCGTGAGGCGTTGAGTAATGAGCCCCAAAGTTATGTGCGATCGCATGGACATAACCGACACTAGCCTTAGTAAAGGCTAAGCCTGCATAGTAGGAGGCCATTGCCATATTCTGGCGAGCCTCAATGTTTGAACCGTCATGAACTGCAATTTCAAGGTTTTCCATGATTAGGCGCGTTGCTGCGAGCCCATAGGAATCAGTTTCCGATGTGGCATTTACCGAGATATAAGATTCAATTGCATGTGTGAGAGCATCCATTCCGGTTGCGGCAGTGACCGAAGGAGGAAGGCCAAGCATCATCCCGCCGTCTAATGCAGCCATCATTGGGACTAAACGAGGGTCGATAATAGGGGTTTTTTGGTGAGTAATTGGATCTGAAACAACTGACACGATCGTTACTTCTGAGCCTGTACCCGCAGTAGTGGGAATCGCGAACAATGGCAAAGGCGTTTTACGCAATTTGAACAGGCCAGCCATTTTTTGTAGAGACTTACTATTAGTCGCTCGTGCGGCAATGGCTTTACTCGCATCGATAGGTGAGCCACCTCCGACTGCGAGAATGGCCTCACAATGATTATTCTGTAGTACTTCTAGACCGCTCTCGATTTGGTCATAGGTCGGGTCAGGTAAAATACCGTCATATACCACAAACTCCACGCCATTCTCAGTCAAGCAGGTTTGGATATCGTCGAGCAAGCCCAAATTAACAAGCACTTTATCGCTAACGAGCATGACCTTTTTAATACCTAGTTGAGAAATTGCCTTACAAAGTTCTAATGATGAGCCTTTGCCTGTGAACAAGGTGGGTTTTGGCATTGGGATAATAGATGCAGCTATTTTAAGTGCTTTAGCAAGGCCTTTGTAATACTGAACTTTGAGCGGGAATAACATAAATTTCCTCATTTAATACTTGATAATTATGATTGCGCAAATCTAGGTAGAGCAATAACTCTAATTAGAGTATATGCTCTAATTAGAGAAAAATGAAATAAATCTTATCAATATATTGACTTTTCCACTATTTTTTCATCTTTTTGGGGTGTTAGGGGGTTGAGAGCTTTACAGCGCTGGTAATTGGCACTTTACTTATTATTGACTGTGCAAACTTCTTTTTGGAGCTGAACCTTGTCCAATCCTTTTTCTGTGTTCTTTCAATTCTTGTTACCTGATACGAACTATAAGGAGCAAAACTCCCTTCAGGAAAAAATCATCGCTTTTGCGTGCATCATGTCATTTCTAGCGGCGCTCTATAGTCTCGTTAAATGGTCTAAATTAGGATATGGCTCGCTCGCCGACTGGGCTTGGCTCTTGGTCATAGGTGCGCCTATTTTGGCCATGCTCAACAAATATAAAGTGATGCCTATTATGCTGCTTGCCAACATGAGTGTGTCTCTCATGGTGATTTATTGTTCGTCGCTAATCTATCATCTCGATGGCATCCATTCTCCCCACATATTTTGGGTGGTTGGTATCATGGTATTTGCTTACCTTATAACTGACAGCAAATTTGGTTTTATGTGGTTTGGTATTATGACCTCGTTTACTTTAGTGCTGATTGTTGCTGATCAGACAAATCACGTGCTTCCACACTTTGATCTCGATGCTAAACAAACCAAAATAAATCTGTATTCGGGGTATTTATTACCGATACTTGTTATCGGTGTAACGCTATGGTTTAGCAATCGTATACGACAAGAGGCTCAACAGTCTTCAGATGAAGCTAGGTTATTGGCTGAAACTAACGCCACTAAAGCAAGTGATGTATCTTCCCAGTTAGGCGATATATTGCATGACGCCTCTTCGCAAGCTGACACCATTTTGAATTCCTCAGATGAGTTGTCGAATACCATGAAAAAAATGGTTCAACAAAGTGGCGCTATCAATGCGAGTATTGAGAAACAAGTAGAGTCAAATAGCGCGATGGGCTTGACCTTGAACTCTATGGCTGAATCTGTAAGTCACTCTACAGAGATAATGACGAAGGTAAAAGAAGATGCAAAGAGTGCGGAGTCAGATGTTTCTGAAAGTGCGAAATCAATGGCAAGCGCTATCGAGTGCATGGCTCATATTCGAGAAAGTAATGAATCTGTTTTACAGGCGATGAATATTATTAGTGATATCGCCAACCAAACTAACTTGCTTGCACTTAACGCTGCAATAGAAGCGGCGAGGGCAGGAGATCAAGGGAGAGGGTTTTCGGTCGTGGCTGATGAAGTGAGAACGCTTTCAGTCAGGAGTAATGACTCGGCACAGAAAATTCGCGATGTTCTGGATAGCGCGACTAACGATATTGAAAATGGCTCGAAAATAGTAGATGCCGCGGGGGAGCGCCTAAATAGAGTGGTAGAATCGGTTTTGGACATAGTTGAAAAAATTGCCGAATCTGCCGTAATTGCTGTTCAGCAACGTGAAGATATTGACGGAATTGTATCTGTCAGCGAAATAGTCGAAGAACTAATTCAGAATAACGAGCGCTCATCACACGAGTTGATAGAAAGCACTGGGTCATTGAGTTCGGTTTCTGACAGCTTAAATGACTTAGCGCATCAAATGAACGAAAAAGTGCATAAGAGCGACAAACTGATATAGCGCTGTTGAAACTTATGAAATTCGGACTCTTACGACTTTCATTATTTCAAAGTCCATTCCTGCCATTTGTTGAGTTGAAGGATAGTAAGTTAAGTTGACTCTAGCTCCTTTGAGATTTTGGTAGCCTTTCTTACGCCTAAACTGGAACGGCGCCTCGCAGTCAGCGATCATAAGCGTGTTGATTATCCAGTCACCTTGCTCACGTTGAACATGCGAGACGACTTTCATATCTTCTGAGTGAGTCAGTTCTCTGTGTTTTTTCACCAGTACGTCGGCGTCTGACTTGGTTGTCATGGTAAATACTCGTTTCTTAAGGTGTTATAAACTAGTAGGGTTGATCCATCATATTCTGAATTTTGGACAAATATGGCTTTACTGCCTGTTTGTCTTCTTTGCTAACGTCTTCTGTAAGTTGTTTGACCATTGCTTTATTTTGCTTGATTGCGTATTCAATCATCGCTTTTTGTTTTTCGCTTATATCTGGTGTTTCGAGTAACGCAGTTAATTCACTTAGGTCGTTCACTTCAGGCTGAGACTCAAGCTCTAATGAGGCGGCTGCCTTTGTGACTCTCAGGGTTACTTTTGCCCAGTGGTCGATATTAATAAAGCCATTTTTCTTGGCAACCTTGTTGGCTGACGCCAATAGCCCTGCGTCTTTTAATGGCTGCACCATGCTTTCGATTGTAATTTCCATTGGGTTGCTTTGGTTAGACGATGGGCTAACATCAGCGGTTAAAATTTCTTCGTTTTGTTTTCCCCAGATTTCAAATGATGCTTGTGAAGAAATCCACATTTCGATTAGCTGAGGGTCTAAGGTGTCGTTTGTCTCTTGAGATAGAACTGTTGGGGATAGAGCAAATGTCGAGATGAGCAGAATGTATTGAAAAAATCTCATGTTATGGCCTTGAATAATAGCTTGAGCGTGTTTTAAACGATTCTATCTTAACTATGGGAAAATACATAACTAGATCGACTAACAGCTTCGGTCTCATAGACTATAGTTATTGAGTGATACAGATTCGCTTCATAATGTTGTAGCTTGACTTCCAATAGGTCAATAACAATGAGAAATACCGTATTAATTGTCGAAGACAGCAGGGCATTTGCTCTAAGTGTGGAAGAGGCTATTCGACGTGGCAGTACCTTTGATGTGCTGGTCGCGCTTGATTACTCGCAAGCATGCAAGTTATTAGATAAATACTCCGACGAGATTTTTGTCGCGGTGACAGATTTAAACCTTCCAGACGCTGAGCCTGGAGACGCAGCCAAACTCATGGCTGAACGAGAAATTCCTTGTATTGCTTTTACCGGAAACTTTAGCGCTGAGCTGAGGGAGAAAGTACTTGCTTGGGGTGTTTCTGACTATGTGTTAAAGAACGATGCGCGTGATATCGATTATGTCGTTAATATGATAAATCGACTTTCGGCTAATCGAAATATCCGGGTATTAGTGGTCGATGACTCATGTTCCTCAAGGGAAATTATCACCGCGTTATTAGAGAAATTATGCTATCAAGTTGTCGCTGTTGATTCAGGCCAGCACGCTTTGGAGGTCATATCCACTGGAGAGGCATTTAGAATACTCTTAGTTGATATCGTGATGGAGGGAATGGATGGTTTTCAGTTACTGAGAAACCTCAGGGCCGAGCATGACGTCACTAAAATGTCTATTATTGGAATTTCAGGAAAATCAGATTCTAGCGAAGTCGCAAAATTTATGAAGTACGGCGGCAATGACTTCTTACTCAAGCCTATAGAGCAAGAGCAGCTTTGTTGCCGGGTAAATTCGAATGCTCAATTGCTCGACCAATTTGATAGCTTAAATTTACTAAATCTACAAAAAAACGAACTGCTCGGTATGGCCGCGCACGATATTCGTGGACCTCTGGGTGTAGTTATGTCTGGTTGCAGTATGCTTAAAAAAGAGGTGACAAGTGAGCATGCAAATATGTTGGTCGATTTGGCCAGTGAAGCTGCAGATACTATGGAAACCCTGCTCGACCAGTTACTTGATTTTAGTGCGATAGAAAGCGCGAGTATATCAATCAATAAAACGCACTTTAACCTGACCAAATTGCTCGAAAGAATCGTGCGTGAAACAACATTACTAGCTAATGATAAACAACAAAATTTGATCATTGATCCGATGATGGAAGTTGTATGGGTGCGTGCTGACGAAGTACGTATCAAAGAAGTTCTTCAGAATTTAATATCCAATGCGATCAAATACTCTCAAAAGGGTGGGAATATCGAAATTGCGATTTCCAATAATCACAAGAAAGTCCGAATAGAGGTCATTGATGAGGCTGGCGGCGTGCCGGAAGATGAGCAGCATCACTTATTTGACGCATTTTGTAAGATATCGACTCAACCTACCGACGGCGAACGGAGTACAGGGCTAGGGCTGTCTATATGTCAAAGAATCATGAACCTTCACGGTGGAGAGATCAGATATCGAGATAATCGACATATTGGTAGTATTTTCCAGGTGATTATTCCTGATATAGAAGAACATGAGATTCTAAAAAAACCGTGACATATATCACGTTAATCAAATGTTACATATTGCAAAACTTCTACAACAGACTTATTTCCAGCAAAGCCCTATTCTTAAATCATTGAAGTACGGAAGAGCGATTCAGGCCCGCTCCTCCAGAAACAACCTTTTTTTGATTGATTTCGTTTTTGTTGTTGTTTGCCCGGTCCATGCCGGGCTTTTTATTGCCCGAAGAAAAGTTCCAAGCTATTTAGATTGTTTAGTCAGGCGCTATAAATACTAGATTTCTTCTAATAGCTGATTCACTGCCATCGCAAACTCTGTTCCAGAATCCTCTTGTAAGAAATGTCCGCCTTTCAGTGTAACGTGGTTTCTACCTTTTGCGCCTGGCACGCGGTCTTGCATATACTTATCTCCACCCCGAGTAATAGGGTCTCCATTGCTAAAGGTTGTGAGAAAAGGCTTATTCCATTTATCTAGTATTTTCCAAGCGTCCTTATTGGCCCGGCTAGCAGGGTTATTTGTATCGGTGGGAACAAGTGCCGGAAAGGCTCGCGTACCCGCTTTGTACTTCTTCGAAGGAAAGGGGGCATCATAAGCGCGGCGCTCATCTTTACTAAAAGACTTAAAGCTTCCAAATTCTACAATTCGGGCAATTGGAAACCAAGGGCTATTCAGCGCAAACGCTTTCCAGTACTTGAATGCTTTGGGGATTTTTTCTTCTCCTGTGGGCAGCATGCCATTTCCGACTACGATCGCTTTGAATCGAGATTCGTTCTCGGCGGCCAAACGTAAGCCAATTAGAGAGCCCCAGTCTTGGCAGACAAGTGTGACATTCTTTAGGTCAAGTTGTTCAAGTAAGGACTCCATCCAGTCCATATGTGCTTGGTAGCTGTAGTCTTTTATCTTTAGTGGTTTATCTGATTTTCCGAAGCCAATAAGATCAGGTGCGATCACTCTGTGCCCTGCGGCGGAACATACGGGAATCATGTATCGATACAAATAAGACCAGCTGGGCTCACCATGAAGCATTAGAATAGGGTCGGCATCTGACGGTCCTTCATCTAAGTAGTGCATCCGCAGCCCGCCGACGTCTAGGTAGTTTGGTTCGAAATGGTAGTTTGGAAGGTTGGTGAATCTGTTCTCTGGTGTTCTAATGTAGTCGATCATATGAAGTGCCTAAAATGGATAGTTATTCTTGTATCTGTGACAGTGGCCACTTACCCACAGTTTACTTAAGTCAAAAATATTAAATACCATGATTATGAAATTTAGTTTTTCGATTCTTACACTCGAATTATACTGCGCCCATGAATAAAGACACGCAAGGCGCCCAGGCCACAAATACAAGTGTTTTACCGATACAAGGGGTGATCCCCGAGATCCGGCAGTACTTTTTGACAGCACACGAATTAGTTCTCGAAGCGCCACCGGGAGCGGGGAAGACAACTGTTGTACCTCTGTCGTTACTAGATGAAGCTTGGCTACAGGGTAAGAAAATCGTCATGTTAGAGCCTCGGCGTATTGCGGCACGCGCGGCAGCGAGTCGAATGGCTCAGTTGCTGGGTGAACCGGTAGGAAAGCGAGTTGGGTACCAAGTTCGGCATGATAAGAAGATTAGTCGAGAAACCAAAATAGAAGTGATTACCGAGGGTGTGCTGACGCGAAGGTTGCAATCCGACCCGTCGCTGGAAAATGTCGCCTTACTTATTTTTGATGAGTTCCATGAGCGTAATCTTGAATCAGACTTGGGTTTAGCTTTGGCACTGCAAGGGCGCGAATTGTTTAGAGAGAGCGATGAACCGCTAAAAATACTGGTGATGTCTGCGACGCTTGATGGTGGCGCTATCTCAAAATTGCTATCAGTAGGAAGTGACGGCGCACGAATTATCAGAAGTGAAGGGCGGGCTTTTCCAGTGGAGGCGATTTACGGGAAGACGATTCCCTTAAGAGACTCAATTGTTGGCTCAATCGTTCAGGTGATCGAGAGCTCGCTTGAGCTAGACAGCAAGAGCATTTTGGTGTTTCTTCCGGGGCAAAAAGAGATTTTGGCCGTTCAGAAACAACTATTGTTAAGACTTGGGGCTAACTCAAAAAAAGTGGTCTCGGTTCTTCCGCTATACGGTAGTCTTTCTATGGAGCAACAACAACGTGCGATTGCCCCCTTGACGCCCTCAGATGAGGGGCAGATACCCCTAAAAGTTGTTTTATCGACTGATCTCGCTGAAACAAGTCTCACAATAGAGGGCGTGAGTGTCGTGATCGATTCGGGACTGCGCCGTGAGCCTGCTTTCGATGCAAATTCTGGCATGACACGATTGAATACTAGACGTATCTCCAAAGCATCAAGTACTCAGAGAATGGGGCGTGCTGGCCGGCTTGAACCTGGCAAGTGTTATCGGATGTGGAGCGAGGATCAACAAAACCAACTTATTGAATATAGTGCTCCCGAAATACTCCAGGCCGACTTAGCCCCATTGGCTTTGAATTTATTGAGTTGGGGTGTGGAGTCACCTGAAGATCTGGCATGGTTGAACAAGCCGCCCTCGGGGGCCTACGGGCAAGCGCTATCTTTGTTGAGAAAATTAGGGGTGTTAGACCCTAGTGGCGAAAGCCTTAGCGAGCATGGAAAGGCCATTTCGGGCATACCTGCTCACCCAAGAATCGCACATATGTTGGTTTGTTCTATGCAAGTAGGACAACTTGAAATGGGTGCTGCATTGGCTGCTATATTGTCAGAACGCCTTCCTTCATTGGGGCGCGGGGTAGATCTATCTTTCTACGTGTCTGTCGTGGTAGGAGAAATACCTTGTGACCGACCTCATCGAGCGTGGTTGACGCGAATGCAGCGGAGTTCAAAATTATTTACAGGTTTGTTATCCAGCTATGTCGAGAGACAAATTAGTAAGAATGAATTGGATGATGATCAAACCATTGGCTATTTAATAGCGTGTGCATACCCAGATAGAATTGCTCACAGAAAGGCTTCATCGGACACGCGCTTTCAGCTCAGTAGTGGGCGGTCTGTTCAGCTAGATAAAAGCGATGATTTGGCTTCGAGTGAATGGTTAGCCGTGGCAGAATTGGGCGGGAATAGCCGCATAGGCACGACTAAACGGGATGACAGAATATTTCAGGCGTCAAAATTAGATTCCGAGTTGTTCGAGTCGCACTTGGCTCACTTGAAAGATATCAATGAGATCGTTGAATGGAGTGAACAGTGGGGTCGTTTTGTGGCCGAAGAACGTGTTGTGTTAGGTGAAATAGTTCTCTCGAGAGAAAAACTCACCCGCGTACCGGACTCAGCCAAGAGGGATATTCTGTGTAAAATGATTAGAAAACAAGGCTTAGGTGTACTGTCTTGGTCTGCTGAACTGGAGCAGTGGCGCGCCAGAGTCATTCTTGTGCAGTTGACCGATCAAAATCAAGCATGGCCCAATATGTCGGATACATCACTCCTTCAAACCCTCGAATATTGGCTTTCGCCGCATTTGAGTGATGTGTCGAGCATTGCTGACCTTAAAAAAATCGATCTCAAGCAGGTACTATCAAACGAATTGTCATGGCCGCTTAGCCAGGAGCTGGAACGATTAGCTCCTCAAAAAATCAAAGTGCCATCTGGTTCTCAAATTGCTATCGATTACCTTCAAAGTCCTCCTGTTCTTGCGGTGAAGTTACAAGAAATGTTTGGGTCTGAACAGGCTCCAGCGATTCTTAACGGTGCGCTAAAGCTAGTGGTTCACTTACTTTCTCCTGCGCGAAGACCTATACAGGTAACCCAAGACCTCCTTGGCTTTTGGCGAGGTAGTTACCACGAAGTAAAAAAAGAAATGAAGGGGCGTTACCCCAAACACCCTTGGCCAGACAACCCGATAGAAGCGAGTCCAAGCAAATTCACTAAAGCGCGTAGCTGACGCCTTTTCATTGGGTATGGGTATGTTGGTGGCATAAATCGCATATTTAATGTCGTATAAGACAATTTAAATGCTGCATCTATGTATGAGACAGTAGTGGCTTGAAAATTCACTGAGACTGTAGGTTTTAGATATGCCATCAAAATTGCTTAATGCCAGAGATGTTCAATTCCAATTGTATGAAGTGCTAGACAGTGCCTCGCTAACTCAACGTAGTCGGTTTGCTGAGCATAGCAAAGAGACATTCAACGCAGCCATTGATACTGCTGCGCAGATCGCGTCGGAGCTATTTGCACCTCATAACGAAAAGTTAGATAGCAATGAACCCACATTTGATGGTGAAAAAGTTTCAATTATTCCAGAGGTTAAACTGGCATACGACGCACTAGCCGAGGCCGGTTTTATCGCAGGCCGGCAAGACTATGAGCTAGGCGGAATGCAGATACCCGAAGCCATCATGTCTGTATGCATGGGCTACTTTACATCTGCGAACGCATCTACGTCGGGCTATTCATTCTTGACCTGTGCCGCAGCAAATTTGATAAATATCTTCGCCAGCGATGAACTTAAATCTCAGTTTTTACAACCAATGTTGCAAGGTCGATTTAGCGGAACGATGGCGCTTACTGAGCCTCATGCGGGTTCCTCTCTAGCAGATATTAGAACGACGGCGAAACAAACGCCACAAGGTCATTACCTGGTGAAAGGAAGCAAAATGTTTATTTCAGGTGGCGACCATGAAATGACCGACAATATCTGTCATCTCGTATTGGCAAAAATTGAGGGGGCCCCGGCCGGCGTAAAAGGCATCTCTTTGTTCTTGGTACCAAAATTCACTCTTGATGAAAACGGCGCACCTTCCTGCAGAAACGATGTCGCCTTAGCGGGGTTGATACACAAAATGGGGTATCGGGGCACGACATCGACGGTGCTATCTTTTGGTGAAAAAGAATCATGTGTTGGATATCTGATCGGCGAAGAACATCAGGGTTTACGTTATATGTTTCAGATGATGAATGAAGCGCGTGTAGGTGTTGCGATGGGTGCAACGATGCTCGGTTATCGAGGTTATTTGTATTCGTTAGAGTATGCACGCGAGCGAGTACAGGGTCGCCATGCCACCAGTTCGCCTCAGTCAGATCCGATCTCTATCGTAGAGCACGCAGACGTGAGGCGAATGTTGCTAGCACAGAAATCTTATGTCGAAGGCGGTCTGTCGCTTTGTCTGCTTGGGGCATCATTGTTAGATGATGTGAATACGCTGCCTGATGAAGCTGAATCTAAGAATGCGCATGTGTTATTAGACTTGCTAACGCCGGTGATTAAGTCGTGGTGTTCTGAGTTTGGGCCAAAGGCAAATGATTTAGCGATTCAGATTTTGGGCGGAGCGGGATATACCAGGGAGTATCCGGTAGAGCAATACTGGCGCGATAATCGACTGAACCCAATACATGAAGGGACCAATGGCATTCAAGCATTAGACCTACTTGGCCGAAAAGTATGGCAGCACAAAAGTTTGGGTTTGCAGATTCTAGGAAGTCGTATAGGCGAAGAAATTGCGCGCGCCAAAGACAAGAGTGAGCGATGCCAGGCATGGGCGAAGTCGCTTAAGGACGCTTTATTCTTAGTTCAAAAAGTGACAATGCAGCTGGGTGGTGATCTTGCTAAACAGAATGTAGATCAAACCTTGGCGAATGCCTCATCTTATCTGAACTTGCTAGGAAAAGTGGTTGTTTCTTGGCTGTGGTTGAAGCAGGCAATTGCTGCCGAAATAGGGCTGAATGAGGTAAATAAAACAAACGATGATTTCCATTTTTATCAAGGAAAGCTACAAGCTGCTCAGTATTTCTTTAAGTGGGAGTTACCAACAATTCAGCAAGACTCTGCCTTGTTGCTAGATCGGGATGACACTTGTTTCTCCATGCAGAACGAATGGTTTTAGGGAGCGAATTAGATGAGCTATATCGACGTAACGCCAAATGGTCACATACTAGAAATTAAACTGAATAGGCCAGACAAATACAACGCCTTAACGGTGGATATGTATCACGATATTGCAAAGGCGTACGGAGAGCTCGATTGCAATCCTGAGCTTCGTGTCGGAGTATTTTATGGTGAAGGAAAGCACTTTACATCAGGTTTAGAATTAACCGATTGGATTCCACTATTTTCGTCAAATAAACGTCCCGATTTGCCGGAAGGATCAATAGATCCTTTTCGATTAGATGGGTCATCTCTAAGCAAGCCAATTGTCATGGCGGTGCAGGGCTACTGTTATACCGCTGGTGTCGAAATGATGTTAAATACCGACATTCGAGTCGCGGCAAGAAATACCGTATTTTGCCAAATGGAAGTTCAGCGTGGCTTGTATGCCTGCGGTGGTGCAACGCTCAGATTACAGAAAGAAATAGGGTGGGCGAATGCCCAGCGTTATCTGATGACGGGTGATACCTGGAATGCAGAAGAAGCGTATCGAATGGGTATGATTCAAGAGCTATGCGATGAAGGCGAGCAATTTGTCGTTGCTATGTCGCTAGCACGAAAGATTGCGAATGCCGCCCCGTTAGGTGTTCAAGGAAGTCTAAAGTCGTCAAAGTTAGCCCGAGATGAGGGTGAGCGGGCGGCTTTGGAAAAACTATTTTTAGAGTTGAAACCTGTAATGAATAGTCAGGATATACAGGAAGGAATTCAGTCGTTTTTGCAGCGACGCGATGCGAAATTTACGGGCAAGTAACGTCACTCAACATGAAGCTATATTTGCTTAGTCATGAGCGTGAGCTTACAAAATCGACCAATACCGGCAAACTGGCCCAACGTTGTTTGGGGCGCCGTGTCGAAGTAATTGTATGGCGTAGAACCGAGCCTAACGAAGACTTAGTGAATGAGCTCAAGTTAGGCAAAGCGGCATTGCTGTTTCCTCGCCTAGAGGGCGAATCAGTACAAGATGTTTCGGATCAGGAGTTCGAGTCCTATATCATTTTGGACGCAACCTGGCAGCAAGCGCGAAAAATGTATAGGCAAAGTCCCTATTTGAAGTTGGCACCAAAAGTAAGCTTAAACAATGTTAACGCATCTACTTATCGGCTGAGACGAAATCAAATCGAAGACGGACTCAGTACAGTTGAATGTGTCATTGAGCTGCTAAAAATAAAGGGAGAAAACGCCAAAGTGATCGAATTGAGCGAGGCCTTCCACACAATGAATAACGCTCAGGCGTTAAAGCAAAGTTGAAGTAAAAAGGGTTATAAAATGAAAAAAGTAATTATCACGGGCGCATCTTCGGGTATTGGTGAAGCACTGGCAATCGAGTACGCGAAAAAAGGGTATGCCTTGGGATTAATTGCGCGTCGCTTAGACCGCTTAGAAAACCTGAAAAAGAAATTGTCTGATCTATCAGTTCCTATTGCAACGCGTTCACTAGATGTCGCGAATGACCATGAAATTTTGCCGACTCTAGAATCGATTGAGCAAGAACTAGGCGGTGTGGATTTGGTAATCGCAAATGCAGGTATTACTGAAATTAATCGAACTGGTTTAGATGATTTCGAGAAAGAGCGTCGTGTGATACAAATTAACCTGATTTCAGCGATGGCGACGGTAGATGCTGCCGTTCGTATCTATAGACGAAACAAGTCGAAAGGACAGGTGGTGGGTATTTCTTCGGTGTCGGCCTTTAGAGGGATTCCTGGTAGTGCTGCCTACTCTGGTTCTAAAGCGGGGTTCTCGAATTATTTGGGAGCTGTGAGAATGGAGCTAAGGAAAAAGGGAATTTCGGTATCGGTGGTACACCCAGGATTTGTCGCGACTGAGTTATCAGCAAATATGGAGAAATATCCATTTGTGATCACGTCTGATCAGGCAGCGAAAGCGATTGTTTCTGGTATTGATAAGAAAGAGGCGAATATTATTGTACCTAAAATGCCATGGTCGATATTGAGTCGCGTGATATCGATGATGCCGGATTCGCTTGTTGCGAAGGTCTTCTGAGAGAATTGAGCGCCTTATCAGGCGCTCAACCAATATTGCTTTTACTTCTTAGCTAATTTACGAGTAGTCGTAAGACCTAGCAAGCCAAGGCCTAATAGCAATGTGGTGCCAGGCTCAGGAACTTCTGTAGGGTCGGCAGCATTAGCCATTGATCCCCAAGTTTGTCCGTTATCGGTTGAGTAACGTAGGCTATTGCTTCCGCTACAGCAATGCTCTGCCCAATACACATCAAGAGTATGATCGCCTGCAGAAAGGTTATTTGACAAAGATGTCATAACGTCGGCGTTGTTCCAGTTATAGCTCCACCAGAGATCATCAGTGCGATTTTCTACTAAGTTGCCGTCTAGGTAAAATGCGCCGCCATATGCTCCGTCTAGACCTGCTTGGAAGCCAAATGTGCCAGAACTGGCAATTGAGAAGTCAACGCTCAAGTGGCTAAATGAGTTATTGCCAGAGTTGTACATGTTGAAGTCAGACACTTGGCTTGTACTGATCGCCGAAGTTTGATTATTCCACGATGTAATGAAGTCAGTGTCATCGATTGCCGCGTCAATTCCGCGAGTTTCGATGGTTATGACTGCTGCGCTTAGATTGGCGCTAAGTAGTGATGCTCCTAATAAAGCTAGTATCTTGTTCATCTTCTATTCCTAAGTTTTATAGTTAATTGGTGGTTCATAACATGCCATTATTGTGCCAATCATTTAAGTCCTTATAAATCAACGGCATATGATTGTGTTTGGTAGGTGGTGTAAAGAATGCTGACGGGGTTCTGCGGGCCATGGGGGTGTAACGAGATGCCCGTCACGTTTCTGATGTGACGTAAATACCTGAGTGGCTGCCAGAAAAATTAAACTTTACACTGTAAAGATTATTGTGCAGAATGTGTCCATATTCTAAACGGCCATACTTTTATCAAGGCATGATTCCTAGTGGAGAAAAGAATGAAACATTACGATGCGATTGTGATTGGTGCAGGCAATGCTGGTCTAACGGCAGCCACGTCTCTTCAACGAGGTGGCGCAAACACTTTGTTGCTTGAACGGCATAATATCCCAGGCGGTTGTGCGACCTCTTTTGTACGTGGCGAGTTCGAATTTGAAGTAGCTCTTCATCAGCTGAGTGGGCTTGGAACTGAAAAACGTCCTTTTATCATGCGAAAAATATTCTCCGATCTTGGTGTGATGGACAAAGTAGAATTTGTACAAGAACACCAGTTATATCGATTGGTCGTGCCTGGCGAAATAGACACGACCCTTCCTGCAAGTTGGACTGGATTGCGAAAGAAACTACAGGCCGACTTTCCAGAAGAGAGCGAGAATATTGAGCGCTTCATGGTATTGTGCGAGAAAATTACACTAGAAGCATTCATGACGCTGCCCAAGGCGCGCAAGGCAAACGACGAGTCTGTGCTAAAAGCGAGCTGCCCAAACTATGTGAAATACGGCATGCGTTCTTCAAAATTCGTTTTCGATGAGTTCTTTAGTGATGAAAAACTCAAGACGATTTTGGGCGCTTACTGGTGCTACATTGGTGTTCCACCTAAAGATATACCCTTCCCAGACTTGGCGATGATGATCTATGCCTATGCGGCTTTCAAACCGTGGCACATAAAGGGCGGCTCGCAAGCCATGTCTAGCGCTCTATTAGAGTCATTTATCGAGGCGGGTGGAGAAGTACGTTTCAATTGCGGCGCTGAGAAAATACTAACGAACGGTGATGTTGTAAGAGCTGTTGTCACAGAGGACGGTGAAGAAATTTCGTGCTCAGCAGTGGTATCAAATGCTAGCTCGATTATTACTTACAATGAATTGTTAGATCACGATGAGCCACCCGTTGAAGTACGTGACGATTTCAAGTCACGACGAATGGGAACGTCAGCATTTGTGATGTATATGGGGCTAGATTGTACGCCTGAAGAATTGGGTGTGACGTCAGCGTCGAATTTTATCTGTAATTCGCAAGATGAAGAGTTGATGCATGACGGCATGCAGACCATGAATGAGCCTGTAGCGGGAATGCTAACCTGCTATAACTTTGATGACCCTAGCTTTGCACCTGAAGGAAAAAGTGTTGTGTCATTGGTTTGCTTGCAATACGGCGACTTGTGGAAAGATATTCCCGAAGAAAAATATGCGCAAACTAAGTATGAATTTTCTGAAAAATTGATGGATGTCGTGGCGCAAGCGTTCCCGAAAATACGTGATCATATTGAAGAAGTAGAAGTAGCTACGCCGTTGACGATGATGCGTTATCTGAATACACCTGACGGCGCGATATACGGATTCAAGCAGAACCCTCAAGATTCTGAGTTGTTCCGAGAACGGCTAGATTCTATATCAGGTCTATATATGGCCGGTTGCTGGAATAACATGGGCGGTTTTCAACCAACCTATATGGCGGGTTCGTCCACTGCTCGGGCGGTTCTGAAGCGTATGAAATCTGATGATTTGAACAAAAGTAAGGAGATGCAACATGCCTAACTCTCAAGAAAATGAAAAGACAAACGTATTGGACGTAGTAGTTGGTTACCAAGAAGCCGTTAAAGTAAAAAAGGAACTCGAGAAAACTGGGTCTGATTTTAGTGATCAAAAATGGGCAACGGGTAATGCAATTGCAAAGCTTCATCCTAAGCGTCTGACCTTAGAGGTTTCCGAAATTATAGAAGATACTGCGTCCACGAAGACTTTTAGACTAGTCTCTACTGGATCTGACCTTCCGCCTTTTCAAGCAGGGCAGTATATCAACCTATTCGTGAATATCGACGGTGTTGAAACGGCTCGGCCCTATGCGATTTCTTCATCGCCAAATACTCGGGCGTATTACGATCTTACTGTTAAGCGCGTGGCAGGTGGTTTTGTAACACCTTACCTGTTAGACAGCGTTGAAGTGGGACAGCAGTTGTTGAGTACAGGGCCAATGGGTACGTTCTACCACAACCCTATATTTCATGGTGATGACCTGGTATTTCTTGCGGGCGGTTCGGGAATCGCGCCAGCACGAAGCATGCTAAAGCAAGTTATTGATAATAATTTGAATCAACGGTTTCATTTCATTTATGCTTCTAGCTATGTCGATGACGTCATCTTCATGAGCGAGCTAAGAGAGCTTGCTGAGCAGAATACTAGCTTCACCTTGACGGAAATTGTCTCGCGCCCTCCAGAGGGATATCAGGGTAGAACCGGGCATGTCACCGACAAGCTAATTACTGAATTAATTGGTGATTTCAAAGGGAAAACCTTCTACGTATGTGGACCTACTCCGTTCAATGAGTTTTGTCAGGCGCAATTAGAAACCTTGGGAGTTGAGCCAAGGTTCGTTCGCGTTGAGGCAAATGGTCCTCCAGCTAAGCCTTCTGAATTAGCAGAGTGGCCCGACGGGATCTTACCGGAAGAAGAAATTGAAGTGACGGTTAAAGGGAAGGGTAGTTTTAAAGCCAAAGTAGGTGAACCCTTGTTGAATAGTTTGGAGCGAAACGGGTATCAGGCCGAGAACGCATGTCGTTCTGGGGAGTGTAGCTTGTGCCGTGTGAAGTTACTTTCTGGCGATGTGTTTAATCCGCCAGAAGCAAAATTAAGAGCATCTGATAAGCAGTTCGGTTGGATCCATTCTTGTGTCGCTTTCCCAACAGAAGATATCGAGATTCTTCTATAATTCGTTCTGAATCTGTTTAGTTAGCCTGAAGAGTTGCCATGGACAGAAACTCTTTGACCGTCAACGACTTAGGGATATGTATGTGCCCTTCGATCAATAAGGCTGCCATCCCGTGAACCATTGCCCAAGCACCCGACGCTTGGGCTTTTATTTTAGACTGGGTATCGTTTGTTTGAACGAGAGAAAACGCTTCTTGAAGTAGCACGAAAGATCGCCTGGATCCTGCGCCTAGTTCTGACGAAACTAAAGACCCGTTTAAAGAAATATCTATCGTGTCTTTGTCCTTAAGATTTCGCCTGCCACCCGTTTCAACTTGTCCTAACATCAAACGATAGAGTTGTGGGTTTTCGATCGCAAATTCGACGTATGTTGCGCCATATGCAAGTATTAAATCTTGAGCCTTCGTGAGATTCAGGCTGCTCTCTGTCATGCTGTCAGCAAGTTGATTGAACCCCGACGCCGCGACTGCCTGAAACAGTTCTTTCTTGTTTTTGAAATGCGCATAGGGAGCCATATGGGACACGCCAACATCAGACGCGATGACCCTTAAAGATAAGGCATCAGCACCTTGCTCCTTAAGAATTCGTTGTGCCGAATTGATGATGGCTTCTTTTAAATCGCCGTGGTGGTAATTCTTGTTGTTCACTAGTAGAAAGCTCTCTGGGTAAATCGATGGCTAGTTTACCTTAAAACCAGCCAGTAAAAAGCAGCATGTGTTTGTTAGAAACTCATGGACCTAATTCTGGCGACTAAAAAATCGACTGCGACTTTGATTTTTGGAATATGGTAGCGCTGTTTTTGGTATAAAAGATAAATACCAAAGCCGGGGGTTTGCGTTGTCGTTAAAGGAGGGTTGATATCCAGCTCTACCAATTCACCTTGCCTTAGATAATCACTCAGGACCCATCTCGGCATCATGATAATGCCTTTACCTTCAATCGCTTTGTCTAGCAGCCATGCACCTCCATTGCTAATTATCTCAGCTGTTGGTGATACGTCTTGCCATTGCCCATTAATCTGGCAAATCCACGGTGTTGGCCCCGAAGGTGTTCTAAAATACAAACCAAGGTGTTCGCTTAGATCTTCTGCTTTTCTAGGTGTACCCATTTTTTCAAGATAAGCCGGTGACGCAGCAGGAATAAATTCGTTTTCCATTAACTGGATGGCGACAACGCGTTCGTTCGGGGCATAACCTCCACGTATGGCTAAATCGATATTGTCTCGACTTAGCGTTGAAAGCTCATCACTCAAATGTACATCCAATGTAATCTCGGAGTACATCTCTCTAAACTCATCCAGTAATGGCAGGAGAATACGTTCCCCAAAGCCCACCGTTGAGCTGATGTGGAGCATACCCATTGGAACAGACTGATAGGATTTTACGGCCTCATCGCTTTGTTCTAACTCCAGAAGAATCTTACTGACTTGCTGTAAATAAGATTCACCGACCTCGGTTAGTTTGACCATTCTGGTACTGCGTTTAAATAGTGTTGCACCTAAACTTTCTTCTAAATCAGCAATTCTTCGAGACAGGGAGGAAGGCGGTACAGAAAACGCCGAGGCCGACTGTGTGAAGCTTCCGGTTTGGGCGACCGAGGCAAAGTATTTAAGTGCTCTTAACTTATCCATAATATTCTAGAATCTTTGGGAAAAGATTTTATTATTGTCTTAAAGACAATAATCTTACGCAATTTATACTCTATATATGTTCTCTATGCTAATGAATAATGAGCCTCGTTCATGGCGATTCTAACGAAACTTTCTTCTAAAAGGATAAAAAATGGCTACGTATACAGCAATTAACTTAATCGCGCGTCCAGAAGCCGGGCGACCTGTTGGCCCAAATTTATTTGAGGTTGTAAAACAAGAAGTGCCCTCGGCGGGGCCTGGTCAGATATTGGTGAAGCAAACACACATGTCTCTAGACCCGGCTATGTTTGGTTGGATGAGTCCAGATACCGAAAGCTATATTCCTCCCGTCGAGCTGGGGACTGTAATGCGCAGTTCAGGTGTTGGTGAAATAGTAGAAAGTAACCACCCAGACTACAAAGTCGGCGACCGTGTAATGGGTATGTTGGGTTGGCAAGAATACGCGCTTAGTCATGGAGAAGGTTTGAATAAAGTTGAAGCACCTCTGCCAGATGAGACTATATTGTCGGTATTCGCACTGCCAGGCCTGACTGCAACACAAGGTTTATTCAATATTGGAAAGCCTAAAAAAGGTGAGACGCTTGTTGTATCTGGTGCCGCTGGCTCAGTTGGTTCGATCGTCGGCCAGTTAGCGAAAGCAGATGGCTTGACTGTCATTGGCGTGGTGGGAAGCGACGAAAAAGCAGATTGGATAGTCAACGAGCTTGGGTTCGACGGTGCCGTAAATTATAAGTCGAAAGATTTACAGGCAAAGCTTGAGCAGCTTACACCGAATGGTATTGATGTTTATTTTGAAAATACCGGCGGTCCGGTTCAGCAGATGGTATTTGATAGAATGAATACTCATGGCCGAATTGTGGTTTGTGGCATGATAGCCGATTACCCGAAGGCAGAACCAAGTCCAGGTCCTAACTGGATTCCTCTCATCAAAAAGAGAATTACGGTACAGGGCTATGCCATGCCAGATCATTTTGGTGATGTACCTGCTTTGCTAGGTAAGCTCACGCCTTATGTGATGAATGGACAGGTCAAACATCGTTCACACATACTAGAAGGAATTGAATCTGCGATGACAGGCCTAAATTTGTTTTTTACCGGTGAAAACAAAGGCAAGTTGATCGTTAAGTTGTAGAGTTTGGGTTTTCTAACATAAGTTGTTGATATAAAAGTACTTGGTTAATGGTGTTTTTCTTCTCATTGCCAAGTTCTTCCTGCTTTTTTAAGTCATAGACGTGCACTCTCACCCCATCATCAATTCATTCTATATTTCCAATCATGGGAAGGATTACTCTGTTGCTCAGTAGATGTAACAGGATTTTTTCAAAGGTCTCAAATAATAATTAATAGGAAACCTGAACATGATACGTCAACCCCGAATATCAATTCGTACCTATTCTAACGCACCGCTCCCTACTTTCTTTGCTGGTTCTTGTAAGCAATTTAATCAATCGAGATGACATAGCTGATTACTGGACATTAGTCGGGAATTTCCTGGCTAGTTCTGCTGTTCAATAGTGCAGTTTGTAGCGGTAACTGTCGTAACCGTTTTTATTGTCAGCTTGGAAATTGCCTTTCGAATTTTGATTGGTAACGCAGGGATGCTGCTGTAGGTCGAGCACGACACCTCGGTCATTTATGTCGTAAATAACAATAAACTCATACAACTATAAATGGTGAAATGATGAAACACACTAGAGAAAAATCTAGATTTAAAAAACTGGTCTCAAGCGGTATTTCCACCTTGGCGATTGCATCTTTAAGTGCTTCCGCTTTGGCTGCAACGGTCTTGGATAATGCGGTTCCCGTAACCGGGTTAAGTGGCGCGAGTGGTAGTCAGGTATTCTACGAAATGACCGTCCCTGCAGGCTCAACGGACCTTAGTTTTAACATGTCGGGTGGTAGTGGCGATGCTGACTTGTTTGTTAAGTTTGGTAGCCAGGCTTCTAGTTCAAACTGGGACTGTCGGCCTTATCGTTATGGTAATGATGAAATCTGCTCTTTTGATCCGGCGCAAACCGGAACCTATAGCGTCATGCTTGACGCGTGGTCTGCCTACTCGGGTGTAACTCTGGTGGCTTCGTATACCGAAGCCGGTGAGCCACCTCCGCCACCTCCACCTTCAAGCGGGGTCACTAATGCTGCCGCCGCCGGTGACAGTATGACACGTGCGTTTGGAGCTGATTGCTCAGGCAATGTCTGGTTTTGGGACTTGTGGTGCTTATTGGGCGGTGATCAACCAGAGCACTCTTGGTTCGATGGCTGGTCTTCTAACGTAAACAGTGTTGCTGATCGTTATAGAGCGCTTGACTCATCAATTAACGCAAACAAACATGCCTCTCAGTCGGGCGCTGAAATGAGCGGAGAAGGTGATCAAGGTTCTGAGCGTAACTTTGCAGAACAAGCTGCAGTTATTGTAGGTCAGTCGCCAGTACCAGACCATGTCGAAGTTTTGTTGGGTGGCAACGATCTATGTAATCGAGATTGTGTTGACCCAGCCAACTGTAGCGACCCTCTCTACAGTGATAGTGATTGGAGACAGTCTGTTAGAGATGGTTTAAATATCTTGATGACAGGCTTACCGGCGGGTTCCAGTGTAGTTATGGGTAGCGTACCGGGAATGCATCATCTGCTACAGGCAGGTTTAGATCTACAATCGACGAGCTCATCAATCAATTGCCAGTCATTGTGGTCGACTTATGGCGTGTGCCGAATTGTTACAAATACCGGCACAATGAATGGTGAATCTTCCGCTGTTAGATTGGCGGGTGTTGCAGCTGCTCAACAGTCTTACAATGCGATTCTGCGCGAAGAAGTCGATGCGTACAATAGCAATTCAAATGGTTTGAACCCCAATGGTATTGAGCTTGTATCCGAGTATGTCGATGAAAATACCCCATCGGGTGGCACATTCGAGTTTCAGGCTCAGCACATCAATGGTGGTGATTGCTTCCATCCAAATGTGGCAACACAAGGCGGTGTTGTTGCTGAATTCTTGTGGAACGCAAACCCATTTATGCCTTAAGGGTTTTATTTAGTAACAGGGACGTTTGTTGAAGGAGTAAGCATCTTGGCGCTACGCTCTGAGGTGCTTATTTTTGATATAGCTATGTAATGTTTTAACGTGAGTAATTTTTGGTAGGTTGATATGAAATATCCTTATATTTTCGTGATAACAATGTCCATTTTTCTAGTAGCCTGCGGTTCACCTTCTGAGCCACTGTTGCAGAAAAGCGTACAAACCGACATTCTCGTAGAATCATCTGCGGTGATAGATATTAACTTGTCTGACAGTGGTAGCCCGGTTGTTGCCACTATTGGAAATCAGTCAATCAACCTGAGTGAGTTGGATGACACGATGCTGCTGGCATTGTTTGACTTGGAGTGGCGAAAATATGAGTTGAGAAAAGAAATGTTGGGTAAGTTAATTGCTCATCGCCAGATATCAGAGGTCGAGCTAGAAACTGCTGTATTACTACAGCCACCTTTACCTCCACGCCTAGAAATTCCTGCTGATAAAAGACCCGCTAGAGGCTCGGTTAACGCGTCTGTTTCACTCGCCATATTTTGTAGCTTTCAATCGTCTCACTGCGCACGTTTGCAACCCGTAATAAAACAGTTGGAGCAGCATTATGGAGATGCAATTAGCTTGAGGTTTTATGATTTGCCTCAGCGTTTTCATCGCTACGCTGTGGCGGCGGCAAATGCTTCACATTGTGCCAGCGAGTTTAAGCAACCTTGGCGGTATATGGACTCTCTTTATTCTGATATTTCAAGCCTAGATAAAAATCGTTTCATGACAATTTCAGAACAGTTAGGGTTTGATCAAAAGCAGTTTGAATTGTGCCTCGATGAGAGTCGATATTTTGACAATATAAAAGCAGACATGGCGTTTGCGGATCAGTTAGGTCTTGGTAATGTACCTGTTGTATTTATTAACGGCCTTTATACGAAGGGCCCAAAAACCTTTGACGCATATCAATATTATGTAGAGCAAGAGTTGACTCGGCTAGGCGAACCTTTAAAACATTTATCCCAGAAAGCTGCGATTGAATCCCAGTTGTCATTTATTTTGACGGCGACGACCGTTAGCAATGATAGTTCAAAATCTACCGCATTGATTAAGCTAGAAGGTAATGCCGAAAGTACGGAATATAGAGTCGGCTCCCAATTGCTCGATTACGTTGAATTGGTGGGGATTGACGAGCGTACTGTAATGCTCAATAACCGTGGGCAACTTGAGTTTTTGAGATTGTCGGTAAGTGAAGGGCATGAGCTACTAGTCGTTCAGTCGGATCTAGCTTCTCAAGGTGCGATTATGGAATCTATGCGTGAAGCTCGCAATGATAGCGAACTCGGAACTACACGTGGACCGAAGTCTAACAAAAGAAGTCTGCCTTCTGCCGGTGAAATGACGCTGTCGAAGGAATGGTTGCAAAATCAGCTAATTGGAGTAAGTGACCTTAAAGCGCACTTCCATAATGCCGAGCATGTTGTTGAAGGGCATCATTTAGTTAAATTAAATAATATTGATGACCATCGATTCTACAATACGCTTGGATTGAAGTCAGGTGACGTGCTCATGCGAGTCAACGATCAATGGGTGCATGATGGTAGTAACCCTTTATGGGAAACGCTTGAAAGTGGAGAACCGACCAAAATTATTCTGATGCGAAAAGGGCTCCCGGTTCGCTATGACTATACGGTTCGTTAGTTGTTTTTCCACTGTTTAGGTGTGATACCTTTCCAGCGTTTGAAGGCCCTGTTAAATGCACTGTTTTCTGAAAATCCTAGTAGATAGGTAATTTCTGTCAGACTGTGTTCGCCTGTTTCCAAATAGCCTTCGGCCAGCTTCTCTCTGACGTGGTCTAAAATTGTCTTAAAGCTTGTATCTTCTGCAGATAACCTTCTCTTAAGCGTGCTACCGCTCATGTTTAGTTCTAGTGCAATCAATTCTTGTTTGGGTTCTCCACTTGGAAGGTACTCGATCAATTTGTTCCGTACCTTGGTCGAATATTCCCCCTTGTTCGCTTGCTTGAGTATTTGATTTACTTTTGCATCGTGGATTTGAGAAATAGCTTCGTCTGCTGAGGGGAGCGGGAATTCCATATCGTGTATGGAGAAGAACAAATAATTATGTTTGGCGTGGAAGGTGATGGGGCAATTAAACAAATCTTCAAAATCGTGGTTATCAATTGGCTTTGCCCTTTTTAACATAAGTTTCATCGGGCTGACTTTCTCGCCTCTTACCCATCGAACAAAGGTCAGAAAGTTCACTAAGGTTGCATCCATCGCTTGGTCCGACGGGCTTAACTGGCAAGGTGAAATGTCGAACGACAATCTATAGTGGTCATCATTTTTTTGAAATTCAAAACGGAACCCGTCTGAAAGTAGTTGCTGATATCGTATCAATCTCAAGCAGCTCTCGTGTAGATTTTTGCACGACATCAAGGAGTAAATTATCGCTGGGAATGAGGTGGTATGAATTTGAGTGCCAACTTTGAGCCCGATCATGGGGTCTTTACTCATATCGACAGCAAGTGCCCAAAGCCGTGTGATGTCGTCTTGCAAATAGTACTCGTCATGTGACTCAAGGTAAGAATAGTCCATGCCAATTTCAGAGAACATGCGCTCAACATCGAGGCCGTGTTCTTTTAGGGTCTCTGCAATCGCTCTTACCCAAGCGGTAGGAGTATTAAATCTATTAGGCTTCAATGGCATTGGTTGGCTGGTCTGTAAAGTAAAGAGGTTTGACTAGGGTGTTAAAGCAATAAAAGTCCTTGGGATTATGCTTTGTATTTGTGACAGATGTAAATACATACGCGGATTTCATATGATGCCAAAGGGTGGGTGCTTGCTGGTTCATCTTGTTGGGCGTCAAAACGGCCATTCCAGAAGAATTAAAGGCCATGTGTTTTTTTGTCCAATGGAACAATGCGTTTTAGTCTGTCTGTGACTTTAACGTGTGTATTCTGGCTCTATTTTGGTGCGGACATTCGCTTGTACTGTTCTGCTGACATATATCAGCTAAATCTGGATAAGTTCTTTGTGTTTTTCCATAGGCTTTCGATCTCCTTGTCAAGGTTGAGTGTACTTGTTTTAGCTGATTTTTCTGCACTAATAAGGGGCCAAGTTAGTGTAGGTGCACAAAATGCTAAAATTACAACCTAAAAGTCATGGACTTTTAAGAAAAGGGCTTTTATCCTTCGCACACTCATTATTGATGCACAGTATATGGGCATCAATAATGTTGTATGAATGATCCTGGTTTATTCCGATTCATGGCCCCAGGATAATCGCACTATCAAGGAAAAGTCTTCCTAATAGCAGGTAAAATGTATGCAGATTGGTATACCAAAAGAAACCTTAAAAAATGAAAATCGAGTTGCAGGTACGCCTGACAGTATTGAAAAACTGATAAAGCTTGGATTTTCGGTTGTGGTCGAATCAAATGCTGGAGCCTCAGCAAGTTTTAGCGATAACCTTTATAAGGACTCTGGAGCAGAAGTAACGAAAGGTGAAGATGTTTGGAATTCCGACATCATCTTAAAAGTTAATGCCCCTACCGAAGCTGAGGTTGACTTAGCTAAAGAAGGTGCGACGGTTATCAGTTTTATTGGCCCCGCTCAGAATGCAGATCTCCTGAAAAAGTTGGCTGATAAAAAAGTTAATGCGATGGCGATGGATTCGGTACCAAGAATTTCAAGAGCGCAGTCTATGGACGCCTTGAGTTCTACTGCTAATATCGCTGGTTATCGAGCGGTAGTAGAAGCTTCGCATTATTTTGGTCGATTTTTTACTGGACAGGTAACTGCTGCTGGTAAAGTTCCTCCTGCTAAAGTGTTAATAATTGGTGCTGGTGTAGCTGGTTTGGCTGCAATTGGTACGGCGGGTAGTTTGGGTGCGATTGTTAGAGCATTCGATACGCGTTTAGAAGTAAAAGAACAAATCGAAAGTTTGGGTGGTCAATTCCTCAAACTGGACTTCGAAGAAGACGGCTCGGGTAGTGGCGGTTACGCCAAAACGATGAGTGATGAATTTATCAAAGCCGAGATGGCACTCTTCGCGGAACAAGCGAAAGAAGTAGACATCATTATTACGACGGCGATGATTCCTGGTAAGCCTGCTCCTAAACTTATTACCGCTGACATGGTTAAGTCTATGAAGGCCGGTAGCGTTATTATCGACCTTGCGGCAGCCGGTGGTGGAAACTGCGAATTGACTTCTCCTGGAAAAGCCATTACCAAGCACGGCGTTAAGATTGTCGGTTTTACCGACATGGCTTCGCGTCTCCCTGGTCAGGCGAGCCAGCTTTACAGTAACAACCTACTCAACTTAGTTAAGTTACTCGATAAGAATAAAGAAGGGTCGATAGAAATCGACTTTGAGGACGAAGTGGTCCGAGGCGTTACTGTCGTTAAAGATGGTGAAGTTACATGGCCTGCGCCTCCTATTAGCGTTAGTGCCGCGCCCGCACAAGCTAAGCCAGCTCCTGTTGTAGAGAAAAAGGTTGAAGAGCCCGTTTCGCCTGTTAAAAAGACAGTAGGAATGGCAATTGCCGGATTCTTGTTTCTTTGGTTATCTAGCGTTGCACCCACTGAATTCTTAAGTCACTTCACTGTATTTATACTTGCATGTGTTGTGGGTTATCACGTTGTTTGGAGTGTTACGTCTGCTTTGCATACGCCGCTTATGAGTGTGACGAATGCAGTTAGCGGCATTATTGTAGTGGGAGCACTGTTGCAAATCAGTAGTGACAATACGGTGGTATGGGCTCTGGCATTATTGGCGACTTTGATTGCCTCAATCAATGTGGTTGGTGGCTTTTTGGTCACGCATCGCATGCTGAAAATGTTTAGGAAGTAGGGGAAAAATAATGTCTGAAGGTTTAATTACAGGTTCATATATTCTTGCTGCTTTGTTATTTATCTTAGCCTTAGCGGGTTTGAGTAAGCAGGAAACATCTCAGAAAGGTAACTGGTTTGGTATTGTGGGTATGGCTGTTGCGCTAATCGCGACAATTGCTAACCCAAGTGTCGATGCGGGCTGGTCCATCCTTGTGGCTATGGTTATTGGTGGTGCTATCGGTGCGAAGGTTGCGCTGAAAGTTGAAATGACTGAAATGCCCGAATTAGTTGCGATCTTGCATAGTTTTGTTGGTGGTGCAGCGATGCTCGTCGGCATAAATAGTTATCTGGATCACGGTAGTATGGAAGGCGTGTTGCTTAACATACACTTGGTAGAAGTATTCTTAGGCGTGTTCATAGGTGCGGTTACCTTGACGGGTTCAATCGTAGCGTTCGGTAAGCTACGAGGCTTGGTCGATTCCAAGCCGCTAATGCTTCCAGGTCGTCATAAAATGAACTTGGCTGCACTGGTTGTGTCAGCGTTGTTGATGATGCACTTTGTGTCAGTGGAAGGCAGTACCTTTGACCTGGTTATCATGACAGTGATTGCGCTTATTTTCGGTTGGCATTTAATTATGTCGATTGGTGGTGCTGACATGCCAGTTGTTATTTCAATGCTGAATTCATATTCAGGTTGGGCTGCAGCGGCGGCGGGCTTCTTACTTTCGAATGACTTGTTGATCGTAACGGGTGCCTTGGTTGGCTCTTCTGGTGCCATCCTGTCATACATAATGTGTAAGGCAATGAATCGATCTTTTATTAGTGTCATAGCGGGTGGTTTTGGTACAGAGGTTAGTATTTCAACCGACGAAGATATGGGTGAGTACACTGAAACGAACGCTGAAGCAGTGGCGGATATGTTGAAGAATGCCCGTAATGTAATTATTACGCCGGGCTACGGAATGGCGGTTGCCCAAGCGCAGCACCCTGTGCATGAAGTAACTCAAAAGTTACGTGATGCGGGCGTTAATGTTCGATTTGGAATTCATCCAGTTGCAGGACGTTTGCCGGGTCACATGAACGTACTCTTGGCCGAAGCGAAAGTGCCATATGATATCGTTCTTGAAATGGATGAGATAAATGATGACTTCGGTGAGACTGATGTCGTATTGGTGATCGGAGCAAATGATACCGTTAACCCAGCTGCTTCTGAAGATCCAACTAGCCCTATTGCTGGAATGCCTGTTCTTGAAGTATGGAATGCAGAGAACGTTATTGTATTCAAGCGCGGGATGGCGACAGGTTATGCTGGCGTTCAAAATCCGCTATTCTTCAAAGACAATACATCAATGTTGTTTGGTGATGCGAAAGACAGTGTAGATAAGATTCTAAAATCATTCTAAGCTCACTCGCCTTAAGGTAATAACAAAAGCCTCTGTTTATAGCAGGGGCTTTTTTGTTTTTGCTTCTTTTCTATGACAGCCTTCAATGTTCTTTATTTTGAATCGTGATAACGTAATTGTTCCATTGCCTTGCCATCAAGTGGTCACATGATACGTGTAATTATTGAAAGAAATATCGCAGAAAGCCTTGAGTCTCATTACGAGAAAATCGCAAAAAATAATTTAGAGAAGGCTTGCAAGGCGCCTGGTTTTATCTCAGGTGAGTCAATGCGTGGCGTAAATAATATTAATCACCGGGTCGTCTTGTGTAGCTGGAAGAGTGCCAGTGATTGGCAGAACTGGCATCAGTCGCCGGTTCGGAAGGGCCTGATGGCAACGCTGAGGCCGTTGTTGGAGGGAGAAGAAGTAATCACCGTTGTTGAATGAATAGCCGAAAATTAATACGCTCCTGAAATATACTTCTCTAGCTGTCGAATAGTGAACTCTTGATCAGATATTATTTGTTTAACGACATCGCCTATTGAGACTATTCCGACTAACTTATTTTCTTCCAATACAGGTAAGTGTCTTACGCGCTTATCTGTCATTAGTGCCATGCAGTCGTTGATCGACGCAGATTGTTCTATGTAGAGGACCTCTCTGGTCATGATATCGCGAACAAATGTGTCTTTAGATGACTTACCTTTTAGGGTGATCTTGCGAGCGTAGTCTCGCTCAGAAAATACACCGACTAACTTCTCTTTTTCTACGACGAGTAGCGCACCAATATTGTATTCAGCCATTTGTTGAAGTGCGTAGAAAGCGGTTTCTTGTGGCTCGATAGTTTGAATATGATTTTCTTTTGACCTGAGTATTTGACGAACGGTGTGCATAATTTGTATCTCCTTCAACGCGTATTTCTTGTTGTCGATACTCCTTACTACTCCCGACCCATATGTCAGTTTGCCCAAAATCATAAATATGGAAAATTCTAGGCGTTCAAATAATAGTCAGTTTTAACGTGTGTGTCATCAAAACAATGACCGAGGGGTGCCAATTTTGTCGTTCTGGTATGAATATTAAGAGGTGAAGGTGAGCTCTGAGAAAGATGAATATAAAAAAGGGCCGAGTAAACGGCCCTTAGATATCAACTTATAAGGCTTACTATGGAAGCAAGTGACTTACTGCATCACGCTCTTCTGCAAGCTCTTGCTCAGTTGCTTTCATTTTAGCTTGGCTGAATTCGTTGATTTCAACGCCTTGAACGATGCTCCAGTCTCCGTCTTTGCATGTGCAAGGGAACGAGTAGATTAGACCTTTCTGAATGCCATAGCTGCCGTCTGAGTATATGCCCATTGATGTCCAATCACCTTCTGCAGTGCCCAGAGCCCAATCACGCATGTGGAATATAGCTGCATTTGCTGCAGACGCTGCAGATGATGCGCCACGCGCTTCAATGATGGCTGCGCCACGCTTTTGAACAGTAGGGATGAAGTCGTCTTCGTACCATGATTGGTCAATTTTACCCATAGCATCTTCGCCATTAACCAAAGTCTGGTGAATGTCAGGGTATTGAGTCGAAGAATGGTTGCCCCAAATCGTAAGCTTTTTAATGTCGTTGATCGTTGAGCCAGTTTTCTGAGCTAACTGAGTTTGAGCTCTGTTGTGGTCAAGACGAGTCATCGCTGTGAATTGGCGTGGGTTAATATCGGGTGCATTACGCTGTGCGATCAATGCATTAGTATTCGCAGGGTTACCGACAACCAAAACTTTAATGTCTTTGCTGGCGCTATCGTTGATCGCCTTGCCTTGTGCCGAGAATATAGCGGCGTTAGCTTCAAGCAAATCTTTTCGCTCCATGCCCGGTCCACGTGGGCGAGCGCCAACCAATAAAGCATAGTCTGCATCTTTGAATGCAACATTAGCGTCGTCTGTTTGAACCATGCCGGCAAGTAGAGGGAATGCGCAATCGTCCAATTCCATTGCAACGCCTTTAAGGGCATTTAGAGCAGGTGTGATTTCTAGCATTTGTAGAATGACAGGTTGATCCTTGCCAAGCATTTCGCCAGCAGCGATACGGAATAGAAGTGAGTAGCTGATTTGGCCAGCTGCACCAGTAACTGTGACTCGTACGGGGCTTTTCATTAAGGAATCTCCTGTTTGTTCTGCATTTAAGCATTTGAGCGGCTATTATTGATCCGCGAAAAAAAGCAGCCGGATTATACAGCCTACATATTATTTTTAAAAGTGCTGTTCAAAGATTGAGCGACCAAACAAACTGGCTTAATGCTCAGAAGGTACTAAAATTGGCGTCGAAGACCTTGCGAAAATAGAGGGTGACATGAATTACTTAACTGACTTCATCCCCGAGCGTGACTATAGCTTTCCTATTTGTCATAATGCGCAAACTTTTTAGCCGCTCAAAAGCAACATAAGTGCTCTCACGCCAGTCTGCTTCTGGGTTTAGACAATCTCAGCAACAGGAGATCACCATGACTGATAAAAAAGCTCAGTTATCGGTTGATGGTAAAACCATCGATTTACCCATTTACTCTGGTTCAGTTGGCCCAGAAGTAATAGACGTACGAGCCTTAGTATCAGAAGGTGTATTTACATATGACCCAGGCTTTGTCTCAACGGCGGCATGCGAATCTAAAATCACCTATATAGACGGCGGTAACGGTGTATTGCTTCACAGAGGCTACCCTATCGAGCAGCTTGCAAATAACTCAGATTACCTTGAGCTTTGCCAGCTTTTATTAAAGGGTGAGCTTCCGACAGCTGAAGAAGATACCGCTTTTAGGGAGACCGTGCTTAACCATACAATGGTTCACGACCAAGTAAATCAATTCTTCAAAGGCTTCCGTCGTGACGCGCACCCAATGGCTATTATGTGTGGTGTTGTTGGTGCTTTGTCAGCGTTTTATCACGACACGCTAGATATTACAGATGAAAAACATCGTGAAGTGACCGCTTTTCGTCTGATCGCAAAAATGCCAACCATTGCAGCAATGTGCTACAAATATTCTATTGGCCAGGCTTTCATGTATCCACGGAACGACCTGGACTACGCTGAAAACTTCTTGCACATGATGTTTAGCACCAATGCCGGTGATGCGAAATTTGACCCTGCCATATCGAAAGCAATGGATAAAATATTCATGCTTCACGCTGATCATGAGCAAAATGCATCAACGTCAACGGTACGATTAGCTGGCTCAACGGGCGCTAACCCATTTGCATGTATTGCATCAGGTATTGCGGCACTTTGGGGGCCGGCTCACGGCGGCGCAAACGAAGCTGTTCTATCAATGCTGAACGAAATTGGCGACGTATCACGTATTGATGAGTTTGTTGCAAAAGCAAAAGACAAGAATGACCCGTTCCGCCTAATGGGCTTTGGTCATCGCGTCTACAAGAACTTCGACCCACGCGCAAAAGTCATGCGTGAGACATGTGAAGAAGTACTGGGTGCACTCGGTCTTGAAGATGACCCTCTGCTTAAGATCGCGCGCCGACTTGAGCAAATCGCACTTGAAGACGAATACTTCATTCAACGTAAGCTTTACCCGAACGTAGATTTCTATTCAGGCATCATCTTAAAAGCAATTGGTATTCCTGAGTCAATGTTTACCGTTATCTTTGCAATGTCACGCACCATTGGTTGGTTCGCTCATTGGGATGAAATGGTTAGCGAGAACTACAGAATTGGTCGACCACGGCAGTTGTATACCGGTTACGATGCTAGAGATTATCCAAGCAAATAAGCTTGTTGGCATCTCTCTCAAAAAGCCCTGCAATTGCGGGGCTTTTTATTTTAGAATCTTGAATTTTATTTTCTCTGAATATGGTGTCATCTCAGCCGTTTGAGTTGCATGACCGTTTGCGATACTCAGTAGGAATATTACTAATAAGAACAATCCATTAAGGAGCACCCTTTGCGAAAGACCAAAATAATTTGTACGATCGGGCCAGCAACCGAATCTTATGACATGCTCAGTAAAATGTACGATTCTGGTATGGATTTAGTGCGGCTCAATATGTCTCATGGTGATCACGCTTCACATGAAAAAATTATCAAGGCGATCAAAACACTTAACAAGAAGGTTAAGTACCCCATACCTATCTTATTAGACACTCAAGGCCCAGAAATACGTACAGGTGATATGGAGAAGGACCTGGAGCTTAAGAACGGCGATACCATTTCAATTGTCGCGCGTGCCGGGAACGTGGAAGAGTCCTCAATTCATATTAACTACGATGATCTGATCGATTCGGTGAGCGTAGGAGATATGATTACGGTCGACAATGGCCTGATCAATTTACAAGTACTCGAAAAACACAACAGTAGTATGCAGTGCAAGGTCATTGACGGGGGCAAACTTAAAAGTAAGCGTCATGTCAATTTGCCTGGCATCAGGGTCAACCTTCCGGCCATTACAAAGAAAGACAAAAGTGATATTTTGTTTGGTATGGAGCAGGAAGTCGATTTCATAGCGCTCTCGTTTGTTAGGGCGGCCGAGGATGTTCGTCAGCTCAAAGCGCTTTTGGGTAGCAAGGCAAATAAGATAAAAATAATTTCCAAGATAGAGGATCAAGAAGGTGTTCGAAATCTTGAAGAAATTATCAAAGAATCTGATGGTGTTATGGTTGCTCGAGGTGACTTGGGAGTTGAGATCATGGTGGAGGAGTTGCCAAACGTCCAGAGAGATATGATTAAAAAGTGTCATGAATACGGCAAGCGGGTCATTGTCGCAACTCACCTATTGGAGTCAATGATTGAAAACCCTATTCCGACTCGTGCCGAAGTAACTGATGTGGCGAATGCAATTTACGAAGAAGTTGATGCTGTCATGCTGTCGGGTGAGACGACTATTGGTAAGTACCCTTTAAAGTGTATCGAGTACTTAGATAAAATATCCAGAACCTCAGAAAAGGTCGAAGGGCTTCAGTTTTCCAGGCACCTGAGAAAGGATAATGAAAAACAGCATATCGCAGCGGCTGCTGTGCACTTGGCTGAGTCACTTAATGCGGCCGGTATTGTTGTTATTACCCGGCGTGGTTTGATGGCAAATTACGTGACCAATTGTCGACCGTTCAAAACGCCAATTTATGCATTTACTAACGATAGTCGAACTCGTCGTCAGTTGTCATTGAATCGGAACTTGATTCCTAAGCGGGCGACGTTTAGTTCTGAGCCTGAAAAAACGCTTAAATTGGCATTCAGCATATTAAAAGAAACTGAAGGGTTTTCTGACGAACAGCAGGTCGTTGTGATATCTGATGTGATAGCTGGCACTGGGGTGGATGCGATTCAGGTTAGAACAATTGGTTAGAGCTTATGTAACTTGTCGAGATGTTGAATCTCGACAAGTTAGTTGCTTAATGCTTTAGCTGGCTTTTGATAGTTGTTGCTCTACTGTCGCGAGCTTGACGCACAAAACAAACACTTCCATCGCCTTAGTGATTTCTTCTATCGTAGGAAAACTCGGCGCTAGTCGGATGTTCTTATCTTCCGGGTCTTTTCCGTATGGAAACGTCGCTCCAGCAGGGGTAAGTTTGACGCCTAAGGATGCAGCCAGCTCAATAATTTTTCTTGCTAATCCAGGTTGTGCATCGACCGAAATAAAGTAACCGCCTTCAGGTTTAGTCCAAGTTAAGGCACTGCTACTAGTGAAATTCTCATCCAGCGCGCTTAGTACGGCATCAAAGCGAGGCTTTAGAAGGTCTGCGTGCTTTTGCATATGCTGGTCTAAACCTGCGCGATTGCCGAAAAACTTTAGGTGTCGAAGTTGGTTTATTTTATCAGGCCCGATAGATAGCATGCCTAGATGTTTTTTGAACGCAGCTAAATTCTTCGAAGAGCTCGCCATGTAAGACAAGCCGGATCCGGCAAAAGTGATCTTGGAAGTTGATCCGAATAGCATGACGTTATCTTCGGTGCCATATTCTTTGGCGAAATCCATTAACGAAGAAACATCTTTTGCATTTGGCTCGCAGTAATGCACTGCATAGGCGTTGTCCCAAAATACGCAGAAGTTGGACGCTGAGTATGTTCCTAGTTTTGCGATTCGTTCAACGGTATCAGTACTGTAAGTAATACCTGTAGGGTTCGAAAATCGAGGTACGCACCAGATTCCTTTGATGCTTGAATCCGCTTTTACTAGCGCTTCCACTTTGTCCATGATGGGGCCGTTTTCATCCATTGGGACAGGAACCATTTCTATGCCTAATTCTTGGCAGATACTAAAGTGTCGGTCATAGCCCGGTACTGGGCATAAAAACTTTACACCGTTTTCGTTGTTCCAAGCTGATTGTGATTCGTTTAGTCCAAATAAATTAGCAAACAAAACAGCATGATACATCAAGGTTAAACTGCTATTGCCGCCGATAAGTATATCTTCAGGTGCTGTTTTTAATATGTTGGCTGCAAATGCCTTGGTTTCGGGAAACCCGTCTAATCCGCCGTAATTTCGAGAATCGGTTCCAGAGTCACTAAAGTAATTTCCTTCGAGGATTCCGTCCATTGAATTGCTAAGAGAAAGTTGATCTGCGCTTGGCTTTCCTCTGGTTAGGTCCAAGCTCAACTTGTCTTGCTTGAGTTGATCGAATTGGGATTGTAGGTCGACTTGAAGCTGTGAAAGCGTTGCTTGGTCGGCCTTATCTACATGAAATGGGTTCAACATTGTTCTCCAAAAGAGTGACCTATTAGGGCTAGCGGCGACGATTATAACGAAGCTTCAAAGGTGCATAAAGCGCAGAGGCGAGAAAAAGTACAGAAGTCGTGTCTTCTGTCTCGTATGTTGTGGCTGTGGCGAGTGTTTTTTTGTCCAAAAAAGAGGGGGACGTTTCTATATTAGTGATATGAGTATGAGTGCTCATATCACCAGTGTGGTGCTTATTTTATCTTAGAGTTTTTTGATGGAAGAGAAAAAATAGCTCGGGTATTTTTAATGTGCTTGAATTCAATATAGCGTAGCCTTTAACCACTCCAGGCTGGCTAGAAAGTCATTCAGCCCGCCTACGACAGGGTCTTTCATGGGGCTGCTTATCGGAATAATAACTAATTGTTTTGAAAATATAACACTCGAGACCGGGTGGTCTAATTTCAGGCAGTGCGTAAGTGCACGAAGAGACAATAAGCGCGCCTCTACGCAATGATCGGGCTTGCGCGATGTTTGTTACGTTTGATTTACGGTCTCTTATCAAGTTTTTACATAATTCCAATGCAAGATGTTTGTGATTTAGGTCGAAATTGTGGGATACTCCTCCGCCCCTTTTTTTGGGGCGTAATAAAGACTCGAATGAGTAGCAGGTGCTACGGATATTTATTACAGCTGGACCTTGCTAATAGAAGCAAACGTTCGTCGGACCAGCGCGCTCAGGTCGCAAAGTATCTGAGTTTAAAGAAGCCTAGGTCCAAGAGCCATTGAAGAAGAAGGCAATTTTTTTAGAGTTAGCGCAACCTAAAGGGTTGTAGCAGCAATATATAGGAAGTTTCGTATGACCAACATTAGCAATAAATCTGAGGGCTTGTACCGTCCAGAGTTTGAGCATGATAGCTGTGGAATCGGCTTTGTCGCCAACCTGAAGGGGAAAAAAACCCACGATATTATTGAGAATGCGCTGACCATGCTAAGTTGCATGGAGCACCGAGGTGGCACTGGCTTTGACGTAAAAAGTGGTGACGGTGCGGGTATTCTGATTCAGATTCCTCATGATTTTTTTGTGGCTGAAGCGGAATCGCTCGGTTTTACACTACCGGCATCGGGTGATTATGGTGTTGGGATGGTCTTTTTCCCCTCTGATGCAGAACAAAGCAAGGCATGTCGTAAGGTTTTGGATGATGGTATTCAGGAGCTTGGGCTATCTACTTTGGGTTACAGGCCTGTTCCGGGTGACAACTCGATGCTGGGCGCTGCGTCTGTAGAGACAGAGCCTCAAATCGAACAGGTGTTTATCAAGAGACCTGAAGCGTTAACTCAGCAAGAATTTGAACGAAAGTTGTTCGTCTTAAGAAAATATACTTCGCATACTATTAATAGCGGTATTCTAAAAGAAGGTAGTGACTTTTATATCGCATCTATGTCGACACGTACTTTGGTATACAAAGGTCAGTTTACGACAGCGCAAGTACGACAATATTACCTAGATCTACAAAACGATGATGTGACCAGCTCAATGGCGATGTTCCATTCTCGTTTTTCTACTAATACCTTCCCTGCGTGGCATCGTGCGCAACCTTTCAGGTACTTGTCTCATAATGGCGAGATAAATACAGTTCAAGGTAATATCAACTGGATGAACGCGCGAGAAGCGATGTTTAAGTCAGTTAACTTTTCAGATGCTGAATTAGCGATGTTAATGCCTATTTGTAACAGAGGTAACTCTGACTCTGCAAATCTGGATATGGCGATAGAATTGCTCGTTCTGAGTGGTCGTCCATTAGCGCAGGTCATGATGATGATGGTGCCAGAAGCATGGCAAAGTCAGAATGATATGGACCCGGTTAAGCGCGCGTTTTATGAGTATTATGCTTGTGTGATGGAGCCTTGGGATGGGCCAGCTTCAATCTCATTTACCGACGGGAAGATGATAGGTGCGACACTAGATCGAAATGGTTTACGTCCATCTCGATACTGCCTAACAGATGATGGCACGTTGATTATGGGCTCAGAGACTGGTGCATTGGTTGTTGATCAATCTACCGTTGTTGAAAAAGGTCGACTTCAGCCGGGTAAAATCTTCATCGCTGACCTCGAAAAGGGGCGTATTATTAGTGATGATGAAGTTAAGAAAGAAATTTGTTCAACTCAGCCTTATGGCGAATGGTTAGATAAGCACAAAGTTATTCTCGATGATCTTCCTGCCCCGACAATTACTGTTGAACAGCCACCTCTTGAGAACTTAACCAAGTTACAAAAAGCATTTGGTTATAGCACAGAAGATCTCAACTTGATCTTGGCTGATATGGTAGGCACGAGTAAAGAGCCGCTTGGCTCAATGGGAACGGACACGCCACTGGCTATACTGTCAGATAAGTCCCAGCAATTATCTCATTACTTTAAGCAGTTGTTTGCTCAGGTAACGAACCCACCTATAGATCCAATTCGTGAAGAGCTGGTGATGTCTTTGCGTGGTTATATTGGGGCTTCCTACAATCTTCTTGAAGAAGCGCCTAGGCATTGTCATAAGGTAGAGATTCCTCAGCCTGTATTGACTAATGAGCAGCTTCGTAAGATTCAGTATATTGACCAAGATCATTTACAAGCCAAGACTATCGACATTGTTTTCAAGGCAAGTGGGGCTGAAGGTGACCTGAAATCAGCGTTGGATCTGTTATGTGAGCACGCAAAAAATGCGGTTGAAAATGATTACTCAATTTTAGTATTGAGTGACCGTGGGCTGGATTCTGATCATGCAGCGATTCCATCTTTGCTGGCAACGGCAGCTGTTCATCATTTTTTAATTCGTGAAGGCCTTCGAGCAAAAGTAGATATCATTATTGAAGCGGCCGATATTCGTGAAACGCATCACTTTGCAACAGTTCTTGGTTATGGTGCGGCTGCGGTTAACCCGTATTTAGCACTTGAAACGATGTTTGAATTGCGTGACGAAGGGGTTATCAAACCTGAGCTTAGCAATGATGACGTTGTTGCAAAATACGTTAAAGCGATTGGCAGTGGTTTGTTGAAGATATTCTCTAAAATGGGTATTTCTACGCTTCAGTCTTATCAGGGCGCTCAAATATTTGAAGCACTAGGTGTGAATTCTGAGGTAATTGATCAGTACTTCACCGGTACGGTTAGTCGAATTAAAGGCATTGGCTTAGATCAAATTGCTGAGGAGGCATTGCAGCGACATCGTGAAGGTTTCCCTGCAGAAGACCGAATTGCGATGGATGATTTGTTGGAGTCAGGCGGCGATTACTCATGGAGAAACGGTGGTGAACGTCATTTGTTTAGTCCTACTAATATTCGTTTACTCCAGCATGCGTCAGCGAGCAACAACATAGCCAAATTTAAAGAATATGCTCAAAGTGTTGACGAGCAGAGCAAAGAAGCATTTACGCTTCGTGGACTATTAGAATTTGCTACTGATAGAAAGCCTGTTCCACTAGAAGAAGTTGAGCCGATAGAAAATATATTCAAGCGTTTTGCAACCGGTGCTATGTCTTTCGGATCGATTTCGTGGGAAGCGCATACAACATTAGCGATCGCGATGAACCGAATCGGCGGTAAGAGCAACAGTGGAGAGGGCGGGGAAGATCCAGTTCGATTTACGCCATTGGAAAACGGCGACTCGATGATTTCTCGAATCAAGCAGGTTGCATCGGGGCGTTTCGGTGTGACGAGTTATTACCTAGCTAATGCTGATGAACTACAAATTAAAATGGCCCAAGGCGCGAAGCCGGGTGAAGGTGGACAGCTACCTGGTCATAAAGTCGACGCTTGGATCGGTCGTACTCGTGGATCTACGCCAGGCGTTGGTTTGATCTCACCTCCGCCGCACCATGACATCTACTCTATCGAGGATTTGTCTCAGCTTATATATGACTTGAAGAATGCTAACCGCGAAGCGCGCGTTAACGTTAAGTTAGTTTCAGAAGCCGGTGTTGGAACGATCGCATCAGGTGTCTGTAAAGGTTATGCCGATGTCGTTCTTATTGCTGGGTATGATGGTGGTACGGGTGCCTCACCACTGAGCTCAATAAAGCATGCGGGTCTACCGTGGGAGCTTGGTCTAGCTGAGACGCATCAGACATTGGTTCGAAATAAATTGCGTAGCCGTATTACTGTTCAAACAGATGGCCAGCTCAAAACACCACGCGATTTAGCGATAGCGACATTGCTAGGTGCGGAAGAGTGGGGTGTGGCGACAGCAGCGCTAGTAGTAGAAGGTTGCATCATGATGCGTAAGTGTCATTTGAACACTTGCCCAGCAGGAATTGCGACGCAAGACAAAGAGCTTCGTAGCCGCTTTAAGGGTAACCCAGACAACGTGGTTAATTTTTTCACTATGATGGCTGAAGGGCTGCGTGAAATCATGGCCGAGTTGGGTTTCCGTACTATCAATGAGATGGTCGGGCAAACACAATGTTTGAAGCCTTTAGATGGTATTGATCACTGGAAGTACAAAGGTGTTGATCTTGCTCCTCTTCTATATAAAGAAGAGAGTTCAGATGAGCAGACTCTTTATTGTTCTATAGAGCAAAAGCATTTAATACACGATATTGTCGATCGCAAGATGATTGAAGATGCAAAAAATGCATTGGAGAGTCAGAAGTCGGTTGAGCTTGAATACTCAGTAGTGAATACCGACCGAACTATTGGTGCGATGCTGTCGAATGAAGTATCTAAACGTTACAACGCTGAAGGGCTTCCCGACGATACAATAAAGGTTAAGTTCAATGGCTCGGCGGGTCAGAGCTTTGGTTGCTTCTCGGCCAAAGGACTTCGGTTTGAGTTAGAAGGTGATGCTAATGACTATTTTGGTAAAGGCCTGTCCGGTGCCAATTTGGTTGTTTATCCAGCAAAGGATGCCCCGTTCTCAGCGCGTGACAATATTCTTATCGGTAACGTTGCCTTCTTTGGCGCGACAGGAGGCAAAGCCTTCATCAATGGTTTAGCCGGCGAGCGCTTCTGTGTTCGAAACTCTGGCGCAACGGCAGTTGTTGAAGGTGTTGGTGACCATGGTTGTGAATACATGACTGGCGGTAAGGCGGTTGTGATTGGGCCAACAGGACGTAACTTTGCAGCAGGTATGTCTGGTGGCATCGCTTATGTTCTCGATGACGCTAAGGACTTTGCTAGTAAGTGCAATATGGAGATGGTCGAATTAGAGACGTTAGATAACGCGACTGAAATTGCAGAATTGAAAGCGTTGATTGAAGAGCATAAAGAAAGTACAAACTCAGACGTTGCTAAAGAATTGTTAGCCGACTGGGACGCTGCGGTTAAGCGTTTCGTTAAAGTCATGCCTGTCGACTTCAAGAAGATGCAAGGGTACATGGATCAAGCGCGTGATACGGGCAAATTTGAATCTGAGTACGATATAGCTGTTGAAGCTTTCGATATGCATCTAAACAATCTGGCAGCTCAGAAAGCCTGAGCCAAGTAGGAGAATAATTATGGGAAATCCAACTGGTTTCTTAAGTGTAGATAGAAATTTGCCAGATGATCGCGATGCAAAAGCACGATTGATTGATTGGCAAGAAGTGCATGAGCACATGGATACAGCGGATATTGAAAAACAAGCATCTCGTTGTATGGACTGTGGTGTTCCATTTTGTCAGTCTGCAATATCTGAATATGCGCCTGCAGTAGCGGGCTGCCCGGTTAACAATGTTATTCCCGAGTGGAATGATTTGATTTATAACGGGCGATGGAAAGAAGCGGTAAAATTACTGCATAAAACAAATAACTTTCCTGAGTTTACCGGTCGTGTATGCCCAGCGCCTTGTGAAGGTGCTTGTGTACTGGGAATCAATGCTGACCCAGTGACGATTAAGCTCCATGAAGTTGAAATTATTGATAGAGCATTTAAAGAAGGTTGGGTTGTAGCTAATCCCCCTTCGAAAAGAACTGGAAAAACAGCGGCTGTTATTGGTTCAGGTCCTGCTGGTCTTGCTGCAGCTGCGCAGTTGAATAAAGCGGGGCATACCGTAACAGTTTACGAGCGAGCGGATCGTATCGGCGGACTGCTTATGTATGGTATTCCTAACATGAAGTTGCAAAAAGAACTTGTTCAGCGCCGAGTAGACCTCCTCGCAGAAGAAGGTATTGTGTTTGTAACCAATACTGAGGTGGGGAAAGATATTTCTGCTGAAAAAATCGAGCAGGATTTTGATGCTGTAGTATTGTGTGTCGGTGCAACAGTGCCTAGAGATCTTCAAGCAGAAGGGCGTGAATTGAATGGTATTCACTTTGCGATGGATTTCCTAAAAGCGAACACTAAGAGCTTGCTAGATAGTCAGCATGCAGATGGCAATTTTATTAATGCTAAAGGCAAGAATGTTGTTGTAATTGGTGGTGGCGATACTGGGACAGATTGTGTGGGTACTTCTCTGCGGCATGAGTGTGAAAGTGTTACTCAGCTTGAGATTATGCCTCAGCCTCCAGCGGAGCGTGCAGATAACAATCCTTGGCCAGAATGGCCCAAGCGTTTGTTGGTTGATTACGGTCAGGAGGAGTCTATTGCAGTGCAAGGGGATGACCCGCGCGACTATTTGATCATGACCAAAAAGATTGAAGACGATGGCGCCGGCAATGTGAAAGCGGTGCACACTGTTGAAATTGAGTGGAAGCGTACAGAGCAGGGTCAGATGATTCCGCAAGAAGTTTCGGGTAGTGAAAAAGTATATCCGGCTGATATCGTATTGTTGGCAATGGGTTTTATGGGGCCTGAAGGTGGATTGGTCGATCAGTTTGGTTTGGATAAGGACCCTCGTTCAAATATCAAAGCTGAATATGACAAATTTTCGACTAGCAAGCCTGGTATCTTTGCGGCGGGTGATGGTCGACGTGGTCAGAGCTTAATCGTTTGGGCCATTGATGAAGGTCGCCGAGCGGCGCGCGAAGTTGATACATATTTGATGGGCAAGAGCTATTTACCTTAGCTAGTTATAGTTCGCATCAGTATGAAAAAATCCTCGTTAGTTCGGGGATTTTTTTGTCTGCTTGTTTTTTGGGGGCCTAGTATTGTTCCATAAGAATGCGAAGGGTATCTAAAAGAGAGGGGGTGCGGAAACTAAGTGCTCACTCCCATTCAGCGTTAAGCAGCTCGACCAATAGAGAAAAGTTCTTTTCTCCAATTTTGTTTGAAAGTTGCTGTTCGATCTTGGCCATGGTTTCTCCTGTAATTTTACGCATTTCTTGTCCGCGGGCAGTTACCTGGATCACTTTCTCATTCTTCTTGTCTGATGTTTCCAAAGATAGCCAGTCTTGTTCGACTAATTTGGCTACTGTCTTTTGAGCCGCTTGCCGACTCACGCCAAGGCTTCTAGCCAGCTCCGAAATACTACAGCTGCCACCTTTCAATACCGCAAGTGCGCGTGATTGAGCAGTAGTCAGCTGAGGACCACCTTGTTCAATTAGCTCTTGAAGTAGTTTAGTTTCGTACCATTCAAAGCGCTGTAATAGTAGTGCTTTTAGGTTTCCGGATAGGTCTGGTATTTCCATGTTGTCAAGTATGATTGACAACGCTTGTGCGGTCAACTAGTATGCGCGATTGCAAGTTGACAGTATGGTCAAGATCAAGGAGTATCTCTCCTCTCTTGATCGCTTGATGCATCCCAGTAGAGCATTAATATTTGCTCAAGGCCTTAGTAAGGCGGGATTAATTCAGCAAGTACCAAGCAGCTACGCTCGTGCCAGATAACGTTTGGTGATAGAGAGCGATACGATGTTTGATTGGTTAACGAGTAACTTGTAACAAATTACGCAACTGTGTTGTTTTTGAAATAGCCAGTTTATTGAATAGAATGCTAACCCGTAGACAAAGGTAACTTTGAACTACGTTTATGAGCTATGTAACGTGAGAAAATCACGATTGCTGGAGGAATAAATGTCAATAGTAAACCAAAACTTGGACCTCTCGAAATACGGCATCCAAGATGCGCAAGATATCGTCTATAACCCTTCATATGAATTGCTGTTCGAAGAAGAAACAAAAGAAGGTATCAGCGGATACGAAAAGGGTGTCGTCACTGAGTCCGGAGCTGTTTCCGTCGATACGGGTATCTTCACTGGTCGTTCACCGAAAGATAAGTTCATCGTTGAAGATGATACGACAAGAGATACTATTTGGTGGTCTGACCAAGGAAAAAACGACAACAAGCCTATTTCCACTGAAGTGTGGGGCGAGTTGAAAGACGTTATCTCTGATCAGCTTTCTGGTAAGCGACTGTTCATCGTTGATGCTTACTGTGGTGCAAATGAAAATACACGCTTGAAAGTTCGTTTTATAACGGAAGTAGCTTGGCAGGCGCATTTTGTTAAGAACATGTTTATTCGACCTAGCGATGAAGAGCTAGCGACATTTGACCCTGATTTCGTTGTCATGAATGGCGCTAAGACCACTAACCCTAATTGGGAAAGGCAAGGTCTTAATTCTGAAAACTTCGTTGCATTCAACCTTACTGAGAAAATGCAGCTAATTGGCGGCACGTGGTATGGCGGTGAAATGAAGAAGGGTATGTTCTCTATGATGAACTACTTTTTGCCATTACGCGGAATCGCTTCAATGCACTGTTCAGCTAATATCGCTGAAGACGGTGATGTCGCGATATTCTTTGGTCTGTCAGGCACAGGAAAAACAACACTTTCAACAGACCCTAAGCGTGAGCTAATCGGTGATGATGAGCATGGGTGGGACGATAATGGTGTCTTTAACTTTGAAGGCGGCTGCTATGCGAAAACAATCAACCTAAGCGCAGAGAGCGAGCCAGATATATATAATGCGATTCGTCGTGATGCACTACTAGAAAACGTTAGTGTTGATGCGAATGGCAAGATTGATTATGACGACGGGTCGAAGACCGAGAATACACGTGTTTCTTACCCTATCTACCACATAGACAATATCGTTAAGCCTGTTTCTAAAGGTGGCCATGCAACTAAGGTTATCTTTTTAACTGCGGATGCGTTCGGCGTACTGCCTCCAGTTTCTAAGCTTACACCTGAGCAAACTGAATATTATTTCTTGTCGGGTTTCACTGCGAAACTAGCGGGAACTGAGCGTGGTATCACTGAGCCAACGCCGACGTTTTCTTCATGTTTTGGTGCTGCATTCTTAAGCTTACATCCTACTCAGTACGCAGAAGTATTGACTAAGCGTATGAAAGCTTCTGGGGCTGAAGCGTATTTGGTTAATACGGGTTGGAACGGATCTGGAAAGCGTATCAGTATTAAAGATACGCGCGCGATCATCGATGCGATTCTAGATGGATCAATCGAGAAAGCGAACTTTGGTAGTCTGCCTTATTTCGGTCTGGCGATTCCAGAAGCATTAGATGGCGTTGACACTAATATTCTTGATCCTCAGAACACGTACGAAGATGCAAGTGAGTGGGATAACAAGGCGCGTGACTTAGCAGACCGCTTTGTGACTAACTTTCAGCGGTTTACCGATACGGAAGAAGGCAAGGCGCTTGTTGCGGCAGGTCCAAGTTTGTAGCGCTTAGTGTGATAGATATCAAAGCCTCAGATCGAATGATCTGAGGCTTTTTTATTTGAGGGTCTCAATTTTATTGCAGCAATAGTGCTTATTGTGCCCAGTCAGTAAGTCCATATTTTTTTAGTATCTCTGCCAGCTCGCCAGACTTTCTTAACGTAGACATTCCTTGATCAAACTCTTTAGACAATTTTGCTGAAAGAAATGGGTTCTTCGGTGATAGCGCTAGGTATAATTTTTGGTGGTTGATACATCCTAAATTCCTTATATTATCGCCGATAAGCGAAGGGTTGTTTCGCTTAGAATAGGCAAACACATTGACGTCCATCCAAAACGCATCTGCTCTCTTTAGGTTAATCATGCTAGCGACTCTTTTGGTATAAAATTCATCGATAGAAAACTCGTGAAACGATGCGTTGTAATTCTCGACACCGAGCTGACGCTTAAATTTTTCATCAAAGCCCCAACCCTTGAAAATGATTGTCTTCCGATTTAAAAAAGAATCTGCATTGCCTGCGACCCACTTGTCGGTACTAGAGCCGTAAAAACAGTCGCTTTGGAGGGCGATCTCTGTATCGGGAAACAACAAGTCAGGTGTTTCTTCTTTTCCTGCTGATAGCGCGCCGTGTAAATCTCCATTCAATGTATCGGCTGCAACTCTAGCCCAGGGGAGAGCAACCAATTCAACTTGATATCCGTATTGTGCGTAAACAGCTGTAGCAATGTCTGCGGTAAAGCCTTTGTCCTCATTATAGGGGCACATGTGTGGACAAGCTTCTGCGTATCCCAGTTTGATTGTTTGAGGTGCCTGCTCTGCGTACGCTGTCACCGATCGTAGAAGCGTAAGACTGAGAACAAAGAACGATGTTAATGAGAGAGTAGTCATTTGTAATCCATCACAAGTTAATTACTGGTCAGCTTAGTTTAGTCGTACTTGCTGAGAAGAAAAGAAAGTCGTCATGGTACAGTTTTGATAACTATGTACGGTAATTGTGTTCTGAAGTTGATTAAATGTTTTCTTTAGAATTCTTATAAGTGTAGAGGTTCATTCAATGGCAATTAGGCCTGGGTACTGTTCTGTTTTACTTTTTCTAGTTTTTTCTCTGTTTTGCATGTTGATATCTTCACCAGTGTTAGCAGATAAAGTGGCTTATCAAAACGACTTACCTGATGTGTTAGACGATTCTGGTTGGGAGCTTGTTCTCGATGAAGGCGGTACCAAGATCTTTAAGCGTGATTGGCCCGGGAGTAGCTTTGTTGGAGTCAAGGCAATTCAGATGGTGGAGTCTTCATTGTCGAATATTATCGGTAATTATTCAGATATTGATACTTTCCCTGATTGGGTGGAGGATATGGAGGAGGCGTTTCTCGTGGAGCCATTTGATGAGCAGCGGTCGCGTATCGTATACATGAGAATGGGGTTGCCGTGGCCTCTTCAAGATAGGGATCTAGTGGTTGGGCAGCAAGTTAGTCAAGATACAGAGACGGGTAGGTTGAGAATAAAGGAGTGGAACGAGCGTGATACTCTACCAAAAAAAGATGGAGTCATGAGGGTGCCTAGGTTGAATTCAGAAGTGGTATTGATTCCGGTAGAAAAGAATTTAACCAAGATGATTTGGCAGGGGCATAATGAGCCAGGAGGTTTTATCCCACCATTTTTGGTGAATTGGTTAATTAAGAATGTCTTCTACAAATCGATGCACTCAATGAAATTGAGGTATGAAAATCCGAAATTTCTGAAGGAAGTTGGCTGGGTGCGAGATTTTTGAAAATTCAAATAGCTAGGGATTGTTGGCTAGCGGGTAGGTGAAAAATAGTAGATGGCTGAAGTTAAATAGAAAATGGATCGTGATGGCGACGCTAAGTCTTCCACTCCAATGCCAGCCATATTAAAATATCTGGGAACAGTTCTATCATCTAAACTCTATCCAGCAGCTATCATAACGTTTAATGTGAAGAAGAGCGTATTTATCACGGTGTCACGATATTAAAGGTGCCTTCTTGCTTGTCTAAAAGAGATAAGAAATTTAGCAGATCCAACTTACTGCCAGTAATAGACAAATCGTCTCCAAATAGCGTTGTTTGTAGGCTGGCATCACCTACTAATATATCGATAAATAAAGGTTGTGATAGCGTGAGAGTCACATCTACTTTGCGGGTTTCAGATTTATCTAGTGAGCGATGATGCAATACGGAGTTCTTCAAACTCAAAAGGTAGCTTAGGCCTAAGTCGCTAAAATTGACCTCAATATCCAGTTCTATCCCTTCAGCTTTTGGTCCATTTAAATTTACCGACATCGAATCGAAAAGAATATCGACTGGCGTCTTAAGGAGGATGTTCTTCATAATTGAAGGATTTATGCCCTCATCGGGGCCGCCATGTCTGAGCTCGAATGCACCACTCAGATAAAAATCTCGCCAGGGCGCTGATTCAGCTTGATATGCCAGTTGATCGTAGGTGTTAGCGAGAAGTTGTTTTGCTTCACTATTATTCGGTTCGGCAAATACCAGGGTATTTAGTAATTGCGCGATCCACTGGTATTCTTTTTCGGAGGCTTCTGATGTTTCGCCAGCGGAGCTTAGAAGTCTATGGGCCTCTTCAATTACATTCTGACTGCCTCCCATCATAGCGAGCATTCTTTCTGCGCTTTCTTGTTCGGGGAGTGGGTTGAGTTGAGAAGGGTTGGCGGTAAACCAGCCGAGATAACGTTGATAGACAGCCTTCGAATTATGTTTCACCGTTCCATAGTAACCGCGGGTTGCAAAGTTTTGGCTTAAGCTTTGAGGTAATTCCATTTGATCGGCAATTTCATTGGGTGTAAGGCCTGCATTCATTAGTCGGACACTTTGGTCGTGTATGTATTTATATACGTCTCTCTGTTTTTCTAGGAAGTCACTTACTTTATCTTTTCCCCATAACGGCCAGTGATGACTGGCAAAATAAACGTCGGCTTCGCTAAATAGGTTTTTGGCCTCGTCTATAAATCCGCTCCATGCAAGTGCATCACGAACCTTTGCGCCACGGAGAGTATAAAGATTGTGAAGGTTTCGGGAGATGAGCTCTGCGCCACAAAACGCTTTGTGTTTAGGGAGATAAAACGTGAATTCGGCAGGCGCTTCGGATTCGGGAGTGTATTGGAAAACAAAGGGTACACCGTCTATCTCTAGTTTGGTGTTGGTTCGGCCGATTAGTTCTGTAGGTGCGGCTATTTCGAAAGTACCGAATGCCGGTCCTTTTCCTAAGCCGGAGCCAATATGTCCTCGCTCAGATCGTTGAAGGCGCTTTCCGTACATAAACATCGCTCTTCGGCTCATTGCTGGCCCAGCGATCATGTTTTCACTGGTTGCTTCTTCCATGAATAGTTTAGGGGCTATGATTCTTATTGCTGATTGCTCTTCGTCAGAAAGTTGAGACAGTATGCCGCCTACGCCACCAAAGTGATCGATATGACTGTGGGTAAATAGAATCGCACTTATGGGTTTTTGGGTGAGATGTTTCATTGCAAAGGAGTAGGCTTTTGCCGAGGTTTCGGCAGATGTTAAAGGGTCGACAATAATCCAGCTATTGTCTCCTTCTATTAATGTCATGTTAGCGAGGTCAAAGCCACGTACTTGGTAAATGCCCGGAACCACTTCAAATAGTCCGTGAATATTATTGAGCTTGGCCTGGCGCCATAGGCTAGGGTTGACGCTGTAGGGAGACTCTCCTTTGATAAAATCAAAACTCGACATATCCCAAATGGGTTCGCCACTATTGGCGCTTACTAGCAATGAGTCTGGCTTAGCAATTAGTCCACGAAGGGCGTTCTCTCTGTCACTTTGGTCTTCGAAGTCGAGTTTGTCGTAGATCAATTTATTGGCGGAAATCGTAGCAGAACTTGGTGCGCTATGGCCTTCTGTATCAGCTCCAACTTCGTATATGGTTGGCTCCGTACAGGCTGTTAGAAGAAACACTAGCCCATAAATAAACGACCATTGTAGTGCGCGATAGTGCTGAAAAAATCGAGGTGAATCGCTCAAACTAACCCCCTGCATAAGAAATCCTAAGTCTCATTGTAGTTAAGCTCAGGATAACAGTATGCTGACGCGATTAGCAAAATACCGTGTACCAAACTAAATGAGTAGGACTAAGAGGTAGTTTTCGACATTCAGTGCTGGAGTAATCGGTGTATGAGAAGTCCTTAGGCCTCTAGAGATACATGCTTAATATGTTTGCTGCGTTTATTTGCACTCACGGGCCCGTCTTGTTCGCATTCTCTGATAAGTTTTATCGCCCAGCTTTCGTCAACGCCATCATTGGCGACACAGGAAATATACTTAGCGTCATAGGTATTGTTGAATTGTTCGAACAGATCGTTTGTTTCTTGAAGTGTTAAGGTTTGATCCTGCGCTTTTTGGCTTACGGTCGCTAAAATTTTGGTTCTCTCGGCCAAAAGTCCAGATTTCTCTTCAAGGTTTGTTCGTTTCGAAAACACGTTGTTCTTTATAGAATGCATTATTTGCTCCATGCTTAATGTACTCTCGCACCAGATACCCTATTGCGTTAGCAGGCTTGATGAGGTCGAGTTTGTGGGGCCATGAATCGACTTTGTTGTGGAGGGGTACCTAAGGTAGTCCGTTAAAAAATCATATGTCGCCACTATGAATGCTCGTTAAAGAGTCGGCGGCTAGCAATGATTTATTCTTCCCTGTTGTTCTTGATTCGATTGTTTCCTGACGGGCGCAATAATAATTTCAACTCAGGCTTCGGTCAATAGTTTACCTGTGTTCTTTACGATAAATTATGCTTGAGGTTTTTGGTTCGGGCCCTAAGTAAAAACGGAATACTGTGGCCTGGCTCGTTGATATAGAAATGGAGCAAGGCTGGCTATTTTTGGTCCAGTTTTGTGTTAGCGAGTTTTTTTGTGTCACTGCCTTCGTGCGACAAAAATAACGCTCGTTGATACATACTTTTAGCGAGCTCGGGTGCGCCAATTTCGACATAAATATCACCGTATAGAAGGAAGGTTCTTGCGTTATTCGGCTCTAGCCGAAGTGCTTGCTCGAGTGCTTTTTGTGCTCTTAACCATTGTTTAAGTGATATTGCCTTATGAGCCTTGGTTAGCAGTACTGAAACAATATCGTCTTCAGTATCTTGTTCCGCTTGAGGTTGAATTTCTATTTCTGGTGCTTGTTCTGTCTTTTCTCTCCGTGGATTAATCTCTTGGGTGTATATGCTAGGTTTTGAGGTTGTCACAGGAATAATTTCGGGTTGTTGAATTGAGTTAGACTGGCAGGCAACGAGAAGTCCGGTGCTCAGTATCAACAGGATAGTGGAAAAATGTTTCAAAACCATGACTCTAACCATGCCCCTATCGTTGAATAGCCTGATGTACAAGATTGATATTCGATTCCTTCAATACTACCCCATATTGGCAGCGCTTGAGAGTTCTTGCATTGACGGTCTGTTATCTTCCCACTTTTTCGATCAAACCAATAATATTCAAGCTCGGATGGTTTTTCCATAGAAACAGGGTGTTGAGGCATACGAGCCATAAAATCAGTCCAGATTCTTAAGGCGCCACTGCTACCCGTAAAATTAGTTGGACCATTATCATCTCGCCCTAACCAGACAACTGTTAGGTAGTCTCCTGAAAATCCAGCGAACCAGCTGTCTCGGTTTTCATTGGTGGTTCCAGTTTTACCGGCTACTAACAGTTCTTTGGGTAGTGACCAGTATGCTGAGCGACCTGTACCGGTTTGCATTACGTTCCTTAAGGCGTGATGAAGAAGGAACATAGGTTCTGGAGGGATCGCCTGTTCAATTGACACGGGGTATCGCGATAACATAGCACCTTTTGCATCGCTGACTTCTCTTATGGCTCGTTGGGGCATCTTGAAGCCACTGTTTGCTATCGTCTGGTAAAGTTGACTGATTTCGAAGGGTGACATCGACTGGGCACCAAGAAAGAGAGACGGATAGGGGTTGAGCTCTTTGGTCGCACCCAGTTTATTTAAAGTGGCGTGAACGGCGCCGACTCCCACATCAAGACCGAGCCGTGCCGACGAAAGGTTATAGGAATTGGTGAGTGAATCATTCAAGCTGACGGGTCCATGGGTTTCACGATCGAAGTTTTGAGGTTCCCATGATTGTCCATTTTCGAACTCAATCCGGAACGCTTGATCTGTCAACTGACTAGCGAGGGAATAACGTTCTGGCTGCATGAGTGCTGTAAGATAAATAGCGGGTTTAATAAGTGAACCTATGGGCCTGTTTGCGTCGAGAGCGCGATTGAAGCCTCTATAGTGAGTATTTTTGTCTCCGATTAGTGCGAGAACTTCTCCAGTACCAACTGCTGTCACAACTGAGGCGACTTGGAGTTCGTGAGGGCCTTGCGCACTCTGTAGAGCGGGCATTTTGTGCTTTACTGATTTTTCTAGTTGTTCTTGGATTTGCGGGTCTAGGGTTGTGTATATTTTGAGCCCCTCTGTTCGCAAGTCGTTATCATCATACTGGCTTTGCAATTGTCGTTTCACAAGTTCCATAAAAGCCGGGTAGCGATCGGTTTGTTTCTTCGGCTTTTTGATTATTCCGAGAGGCTTCTTGCTCAAACGGTCATGGTCAGAATGAGAGATCATTTCTTCGTCTTTTAGTAAGCTAAGCACTAAATTTCTTCGTTTAAGTGCTCGTTTGGGGTGTTTTCTCGGGTTATAGAGTGATGGGCCTTTGACTAGGCCGACGAGTAGTGCGAATTCGTCCAGGTCGCATTCTGAAAGTGATTTCCCAAAATAGAACCAGCTTGCTGCACCGAAGCCGTGAATAGCGAGGGCGCCAGACTGCCCGAGAAAAACGTCGTTCATGTATGTTTCTAGAATGTCTTGCTTGTCGTAATGCAACTCGAGTAATAGAGACATCAGTGCTTCGTTTATTTTTCGAGACCATGACCGCTCTCTACTCAGATAAAAATTCTTAACAAGCTGCTGGGTCAAGGTGCTACCGCCTTGTACGATTCGCCCTGCACGAAGATTTGCCCAGGCTGCACGAATGATAGCGAACGGAGACACGCCGATATGATGTTTGAAGTTTCTGTCTTCAGTTATAAGGAGAGTACTGACCATTTCTGCCGGAAAGCTTTGGTATGGGAGGAGTTTCCTTTGTTCTTTTGTTCTTGGGTAGATTCCTCCTATGTTCAGCGGCTCAAGGGTGTATAGCTGTTTGTGGGATTGATCCAGCGCCTGCAGGTTGCGGATGACGTCGTTCTGTATAGAAAATTGAAATATTGAGGAAGGGATTATTCCGTCGGGAGAGTTGTGCTCTCGAGAATGGATTGTGATGTGGGCTTTGGTGGTTGAATGTTCAGATGAATAGCTGCCAGGTGAACGTGTATCTAAGTTCTTTTTATAGCCTAAAAGTTGAAGCTCTTCTTCAAGGTTGCCAGCATTGAGTGCTTTGTTATTGTGTATTTCGAGTGGTCTCGCAAAAACCTGTGCTGGAATTGCCCATCTTTTGCCTTCGAACTTGTATCTTACTTGTGCATCTAAGTATATAACCCAGAACAGGCAGCAAAGAGCAATTATACTCGTTATCTTTAAGAAAATTGGATGCAGAAAAATACGGCGGACATTCTTAGATTGAATTTTCTGCTTTGTTTCTTGTTTCTTTTTGGCCATTTTAGAGTCGAGCGCATTTTAGAAAATGTGGATAAGTTTACAAGATTGTTCTGGGAGATATGAGATTGTGAAGCAGAATTAACGTTGGTATGGAGTGATGATTATTGGCAGTAAACCTGCCGGGGGCAGGTTTATCATGGAATAGCTAAGCGGTTATTTCGTCTAATTTCTTATGCTCAATTGTTGGGCATTCTACTGTGGAAATTTGCCTCATATCGCTCGTTGGCTCGTTCAGGTTCGTATCTGGATTACGCTTCACTGATCCTTGATAAATAGCTCTACACTCGCCAGGCTTGGAAAGCTGGCAGTTTTCGAGCGCTGATGCTGACGCCAACGCGTTGCTTTCGAAGGGGCCGTGAAATTGTCGGTTTTCAAGGTAGAAGAACCCACTTTCAATGATTTCGTCTACTGTAATGATTTCATCAATTTCATTGCTTGTCGTCATGCTTTGCACTCCAAATTATTCTTAATATTATCGACTGCTATTCAAAACTAAGCGCATATCGAAAAATCTTTTTGCGTATATAAAATCATGAACAAAAACACTCCCTTTTACGCTCAATCAACTACCCATATCTGGTGCCGGCCGCGCAGGATAACACAAACTGGCTGGTGAATCCCATACTATTGGCCCTAAAACACTGATGGTAATTTGAAAGAATAAAGCGTTACTTTACTCTCAATTTCGAGCTCATTTCTAAGTTGCTGATAATACGGGGTAATATTATTAGAAGAATACTCGCGGTGCAGATTTGTTTAGTTTAATGTCTTCAATAAAAAGAGAAGTTGGGTTAACTGCCTTGTTTGGCGTGGGTGTCTACATCAAATTAACCACTAATATTAACGGAAAATCTCGTCGACATATTAATGAGTAGGGTGTGCTCGAAGTACCAAAATTAGGTATTAGTTTGAAGGAATATTGCGCTGTTTTAGTAGGATCGGATAGACTCTTAAAACATAAAAAATTCAAAATAAGAATAAATTAAATGGAATTATTGAGAAATGCCATACAGACCGACAGAAAAAACAGAAGCTCGAAAAAAAGCACAGCATGCGCTTTTACTTAGCTCCGCACTGAAACTCGTTGCCGAACACGGATTTCAGAAATTAACCATGTTATGTGTGTCGCAAAAGGCTGACGTCGCAATTGGTACAGTTTATAAGTACTTTGACTCTAAAGCTGAGCTATGTGCTGACGTGTTCAGAATGGGGGGGGAAGTTGAGCTCAAGTACGTACAAGATACTGCTTTTCCAGAAGGGGTCATGCCAGGAGACATATCGTGCAAACAGCGATTGTTGTCTGTTGTTACTGCTGTCGCAGAGCGGGCATTAGCTAATTACCAGTTTGCTTATGCAATGATGGCGGAGCCTATTGACCCAGAGGTAGAAGCTGAGCGTTTGAATTATCGTCGAGAGTTTGCAAATATTCTAAAAGAGTTGATCGACGAAGGGATTGAGCAGGGGGAATTCTGTGTACAAAACTCTAAGGTGACTTCCACCGCCTTAGTGGGACTGCTTGCAGAAACATTGCTAGGCCCGATTGGAGTCAACAAGACAGAACCGTTGCCTTGTGACCAGCAGACACTGGTTCACAATATTCAGTCGTTCTGTCTTCGAGCGGTATCGGTTTAAGTGTAAAAGTGTGATTACTAAGGGAAACTGTCGGTCTAATTACCGAGCGACTTTGTCGAAGTAGATTATCAGCTGCTCATCAGTCAAGCAACCTCAGGGTTATTAAGAGAGAATTCGATAACGATTTTCTCAACGCCCTTAGTTGTCCTATTTTTGTGGTGTATATCAGGGCTAATAGTCCGCTTCAGTGCCTGGAGTCCCTTTTCTTGAAGGAGTCGTCGGTTCTTGTATATAGTTTGCCTAGAACAACCAGATATTACTGCTGCCTTGGCGACACTTCCCAGTGTTTCAGCTAACTCAATAGCATCAATTTTCCCCTGTATTTCTAAGTCATACATAGAGGGTTTAGCGGGACACTTACGAAATACGCGACAGTTGCCCTAATTTATCTAGCCTTGTTAATGATGCCTTTTGCTTCGAATGCAGCGCCGGAGAAGATCGTGAGTGGGCTTAATGAATATAAAGCTCTTGGGAGAAGTCTTTGTAATAAATACAATACTGAAAATGGCATTATCGTCCAAATGAAAGAAACTATAAAGACAACAATCGAAAGAGTCGAAGGCAATACCAACCCCAACCCCACAGACAAAGAGATCATTACCTTCTTAAATGCGCATAAAAATAAGCTCACTTGTTGGGGAAAGCACTACTTAGCGAAAGCCTTCGATGAAGGCGTCTATATGACCGTCTACAAGAAACTTTTCAAGAAAGAGCTGTACAAAAAGGGCGAATACCAGATCGACTACAACTCAATTACCCTGACCTACAACCCTGAAACCGGCCAAGAAGAGTTCATGACCATTCTCGACTATATCGAGAAGGTGGCTTTAAAAAGCTTCACAATCAAGATAGCCCAGACTCCGTGAGAAATGTTCTCTATATCAGAAGTATGATTCGAAAAAGATTTGGCGCACTAAATTATGTGGATTTACCGCAAGCCGAGAAGCAGGCATTTCATACCTGGTACGCCACACAGAAAAAGTAGCGCTTTTGCTCTTAGGCCAGTGAAAATCAGGCCTTTGAATTGGTATTGCTAATGGCGCTAAGCCTTATTTTTTATCTATCAGATGACTCAAAACGAAGCTTTTGAAGTAAGTTTTTCCTCGACGCAATAAAAAATCAAAATTAGCAAGCAAAATTGATAAAACTACTAATATTTGGTACTTTTATCTAAAGGCGAAATTAAAGGTGAATACGATGGCAACAACAAGCATTGATCTAGGTGAACATTTCACAGGATTTTTAAGCCAGCTAAAAGAAAGCGGGCGTTATCGTAATGCTAGCGAAGCTGTTAGAGCTGGCTTGCGTCTGCTCGAACAAGAAGAAGCCGAAAATCGCACTAAAATTGAATGGCTGAGGACGGAGCTAATTGCCGGTGAAGAAAGCGGCGAGACCGAGAGTACACTGGATCAAATTTTTGATGAAGTAAAAGCTGAATTTGATGGGAAATAAATTTAAGTTATCTGTAAAAGCACACGCAGATATTAAAAAGATACTTCGATATAGCTTTCAACAATTTGGCGAAAGCCAAGCGGTAAAATATAAGTCAGGCCTTGAAGCGTGTTTTCAATTGTTAGCTGACAACCCTAATATGGGGCGTGAATGCAATGAGATTCGAGATGGGTATTTTCGACATGAGCATGAAAAACATATTATTTTTTATCGTCAGAGATTAAATGATATTTTAATTGTAACGATCATTCACGACCGCATGAATTTAAAAAATATATTCTAACCCGCAGCGTTGCGATTGGGAACGAGGTAGCTTTCTAAGAGCGCGAAGCACTACCTTTTTGATTATAAAGTTAGCTTCGCCATCATCCCTCATATCAAGTCTTTACCTTCTCTAAATTCATCAGCTTTCGATAACTCCAGCTAACAAACATTCTAATTCGAAAACATTTAATCCACCTATTAAAAGCAAATTACTTTTCTCTTGAAATCAAATGTTAAGTTTTGTAATATCATTGTGCATCATATGATGCATTAATGATTGCGATCTAAAATAACAAATAATTTTCAAGCTGAGGTTGGCCAAATTAAATTTTCTTTCTCAATGCAATTGTTCTTGAGGCTTTTCAGGCCGCTTGCTCGGATGATGTTGCGCCAAAATATTGCGGCGGGTGAGGCTGTCCAGGGCCTTAAAGAAGCATACATCGCAGCCGCTGAAAATCAGTTAGAAAGTGATGGCGAAAAACCGACCAATGCCAAAATTTCGGTATTAACAGGTTTGGATCGGAATGAAGTATCTAGAATTCGTCGTGGTGTAGACCGCAGTGGTAAGCCTGTTGGTGATGAAACACCTGTATTGCACTTGAATCGTGCAGCTCGGGTAGTGACCAATTGGCCAAAAGAAAATGGTGAAGCAATGGTCCTACCCTATACGGGTGACAATAGTTTTTCGGAATTAGTAAAACATCACAGCGGCGGCATTCCTGCGCATTCTTTATTAGAAGAATTAGAACGAAATGGAACAGCATCACTGGAAGACAATAAGAGTGTACGTTTATTGAACGACATATTTATTCCCGAAAATCTTTCTAAGAAGATTGAAATATTCAGTGAACAACTTTCTAGATTGCTGATGACGGTCGACCATAACACAACTCAACAAAACGAAGATAAACCTTTCTTACAGCTTGAGCTGGTTTTCGAGAATTTATCAGATGAAATTAGTGAGTCTTTCAGAACCTTAAGTAAGGACGAAATGGCGAACTTGCTACAACAGCTTGCAGACACAGTTCAAAAAAAGCATGAGCAATCTAAAGCATCCCAAATTAAAAGTGCTGACCCTACTACACGTAAAAGTGGTTTGGGCGTCTACTTTTTTGATATTCACGAATAAATAACCTTATCACTTTATGGACAATTACTGATGAAAACAATAACAACGCAAGCCTTACAGGTTACCTTTTTGATGTTCTTTACCTTATTGGTTGCAGGGTGCAGTAGCGGTGGCAATGATGGCGGTGGCGGTGGCGGTGGCGGTGGCGGTGGTCCAACAATTACTGGTACAGGTGATGTAATAGGGCATTTTATCGACGGGCCCGTCTCAGGGCTTGTATATATTAACTCGCTTACAATCGCAGCTAATAAAGAACATAAGACCGGTGATAACGGCGAATTTAAGTATACCCCTGGTGAAGTAACGACTTTTAGTTATGGTGGAGTAGAAATTGGTGAAGCAAAAGTAGGTTTTGTGAATGGTAAAGCATATATTACCCCTCAGAGCTTTTTAATAGGCAATGAAAATAGCGCGACCTTAGCCAATATTCTTCGCTTTTTGCAAACATTGGATTCTAACAATAATCATGATGACGGTATCTCACTCCCTAATATCGAAGGCTCCATCACTAACCCTAATATAAACTTTGATCAATCGGGTAAGGATTTCGAATCTGATTTAAATCTACAAGCATTCCTAGCGGAAACCAATACTACGACGACATTAATTGGTATTGATGAGGCGCTTCAAAACTTTGAAGAAGCTTCCGAAGTTGAAGGTATAGACACAGATTCAGATGAAGATGGCGTGGCAGATCTTTATGACGACTTACCAGAAAACTCTTCAGGAGATAAAGATGGCGATGGCGAGCTGAATCCTGATGATAACTGTCCATTAATAGAAAATGCAGATCAATTGGATACAGATGATGATGGTATTGGCGATGTTTGTGATCCCGACAGGGATGGTGATGGCGACCTAAATGGTGCAGATAACTGCCCATTATTAGTAAACGCAGATCAGTTAGATACAGATGGCGACTTAATAGGCAATGCCTGTGATACTGATGATGATAATGATGAATTGTCAGATGCAGAAGAAGCGACATTGGGTACTAACCCTCTACTAGAGGATACAGATAGTGATGGCGATAGAGATGATGCTGATAATTGCCCTTTAACTGCTAATGCAAATCAAACGAATACCGATGGTGATTCAGAGGGCAATGCCTGTGATGCTGATGATGACAACGATGGTCTCTCAGATACTGAAGAAGGTGTTTTAGGAACCGACCCTCTATTAGTTGATACCGATAGTGATGGAGCAGATGATTTTGATGATAATTGTCCCATTGTTTCAAATACATTGCAGACAGATACGGACGGCGATGACCTTGGTGACCTTTGTGACGATGATGCAGATGTACCACATCCAGTAGATGATCTTGCTTCAGTATTTGGAAACAGTAGTAATAACAATATTACCGTTATTGATAATGATAGCTTTGGGGTCGATGGTGCAGGTAGTGCAGCAATTCAAATAACAACAGCGCCTGAAAATGGCTCTGCATCAGTGAATGAAAATGGCACAGCCAATGATCCTACCGATGATACTATTGTATATTCACCTAATAATGACTTTATTGGATCTGACTCACTTGCATATCAACTTACCGATAACAGCGGATCAACCACAACAGCCAGTGTGTCGATTACGGTTGAGCTTCAATTCACCTCTTTTAGTGCAAATAGTACTTCTAACCCCAAGGAAGTTACCTTTAGTTGGACTGGGAATGGCTTGACCGCTGCTGACCATTTCACCTTACTTGTGAATCCTGATGGATCATCTGGGTTTACTGAGGTCGCTGGCTCTAACGCGATTATAGACTCTGTAACAAATCATGAGATAGAAATCGCAGTGCATCTAACAGATTGGGTGAACGCCCAATATCGGTTAGAAGCGCAAGCAAGTGATGGCAGTGTTTTATCGAGCACTGAGTTATCTATCGTAAATGAGCTTAGCTCGGTTGATCATATAGGCTTTGTTAAAGCAAGTAATACTGATGCAGGTGACTTATTTGGCTATAAGACCGCTCTGTCAAGTGATGGGTTAACACTTGCTGTATCTGCACCTAGAGAGGACAGCGCTTCGCTAGGAGTAAATGGGTCTGAGTTTGATGCTACGTTTATCAGAGATTCAGGTGCTATTTATGTGTTTGTAAAGCAAGGTCAACAATGGGTTAAAGAGGCTTATCTAAAATCACCTGCATCAGATATTGAAGATTGGTTTGGTAGAAGTGTGGCGCTTTCGGGCGATGGAAATACTTTAGTAGTAGGAGCTGACGAAGAGGGTAGCAATGCAACAGGTATTAATGGTGACTCTGGCAATAATAGCTACCTAAATTCAGGTGCTGTTTATGTGTTTACCCGAGAAAATGAAACATGGACACAACCTTTTTACTTGAAAGCAGGTAATACTGGTTCGGGTGATTTGTTTGGGTTTGATGTTGATATATCAAGTGACGGTAATACCATAGTTGTCGGAGCAAAGGCAGAAGACGGTGCCTCTACTGGAGTAAATGGTGTTGACCAAGTGAGTAACACAGTCATCAACTCTGGCGCAGGGTATGTGTTTGCTAAAGAAGCTGGTTCTTGGGTACAAAAAGCCTATATAAAAGCCAGTAATACTGGTGTGAATGATTTTTTTGGAAATACTGTTTCGACGTGTTCAGATGGGTCAGTTATTGCTATAGCTGGAGTTTCTGATGATAGCAATGCTGTTGGTATTGGTGGTGACCAGGCTAATGATGATCTATCTAATTCTGGAGCAGTTTATATCTTTGAAAAAAACGTTGGGGTTTGGTCTCAAAAATCATATGTTAAAGCTAGTAATAGCATGGAAGATGCAGTGTTTGGTACGTCGCTAGACCTATCTGATGATTGTGCGACCTTAGTTGTCGGCGCTTATGGTGAGAAAAGTGCAAGTACTGGGGTTAATGGGAGTCAGTTGGACGATGGTCTCAACTTTGCCGGCTCAGCATATATATTTACACGGGGTAGCTCAGACTGGGAGCAGCAAGCTTATATAAAAGCGAGTAATACTGCGCAAGCAGACTTGTTTGGATCGGGTGTTGTTTTATCGGGAGAAGGTAATCTTTTGGCTGTTTCAGCTCTACAGGAGTCAAGTAGTGCTACAGGAGTGAATGGCGACCAAACTGATAATTCTAAGTCAAAATCTGGCGCAGTTTATGTTTTCAGTCGCGATCAAGAAAACTGGAATCAGGTTTCTTATGTTAAGGCTGCTAATACGGGTACAACTATTAATTTTGGAGGTAATACGCTTAGCTCGATAGGAGGCTATCCCGTGCTATCAAATATTTCTATGGATTCAGGTGGCACTACTTTTGCGGTTGGCGCATCGAATGAAGACTCAAGTGGGGTTGGTGTTAACGGTGGTTTAACTGTTAATGGCGCCATTAACTCGGGAGCTGTCTATTTATATTAATTGAAATGGCGTGTGACTTTGCGCTGGTTAATTCCTGCGCATAGCTGTTTGAGAATCAAAGCCTGAACTTAGTGGCAGAGCATCTGGCGTGAGTGTTAACGCTACTAGCGCGGCATCTACTTTGAGTCGCAGCGGTGCTGTTTTCTTGTATCGCTTTCGGGGTCTTGCTCTGGTTATCTGGAGATCAAATAAGTAGCGCTGTCACCTCTTTTCGTTAGTTCGCCACACAAAAAGTTAGGCTGAATAATCCTCATAAGAGAGGAGTGCTCGAACGACCGACTTTGCGGACTCATAAGCCCTAATAAGTTTGTCAGCTTAAGTCGTGACTCATATTCAAAATCGTAAGATCGGGTGTCGAGCCGATACAGTTTAAGCGCCCATTACCTGTTCTGTTATCGAGTGAGATTACCGGCGTCTTTTGAGCTTGTTTGTTTCTTGTGTTTTTTGATCGAGTCTTGCTAATAATGCTGCCATCTCATCAGCTTCGGCGGCGACACGTGCTGATTTCTCGGTCAGTCTTTGCTCTCTTTCAAACGCGATGGCTTCTTTGATTTTTTTCTCTTTTGCTTGTGAACTTACACGTCCGTCTGGCAGCTTTAGTTTCAGGGTTTTGCTATCAACCAATGTGCTGCTTCGAGACTTGGTTGCGGTAGATTTTTTTGCAGCTTTTTTGGGTGGCACATAGCTTTTCATGTTCTTTTTTCGCTGCATCTCAATTCGAATCATGACTGACTTCATGTCTTCGGCGATTTGAGTTGATTCTGTCTTTCTCAGAGATACCGATTCGTTCGTCTTTGTATCGGCTTCTTTATCGCTGATATTCGCTTGGTATTCACTAATATTGATACTTTTGACAGGCCCATGCTCGGAACTAGCAGATCGTTTAGGAGCACTGTTGATTTTGCTAATTGGCGACGACTCAACAGATTTTTTCTTTCTAACCAGAGGGACGGACTTTTTTGCCTCTGGCGCACGACCAGTTTTGATCGGTTTTGCTTTAAGTTCTTCGCAAGCATCTCTAATTAATTCTCGTGATTCCGCTGCAGAGTCAGCAAAACCCCATGTCTCAACGTTAAATTGATCTGCTCCTTTTGCGCGAATGATCTCAAGAAGATTTCCTGTACCGCCTTCTTCAGCTTGTACGATTAAGTGAGCCCAGTGTTCTTCTACACAGTGGCGTGCGCTGCCTACATAAACTTCATTTGTTACATTGTTCTTGGCAGTAAACACGATCATCAACTTTACCTCTAATATTGAAACGACTTGAGGCGCAGAATTATAAAGGAGAATTATTTTTTAGGTAGAATTGACAAATACCGAAAGGCACTTTTTTTACAATTTTTTCCGATTGATCAGATTGCTTAGTTAGTGAATTGGCAATATTTGCGTGTAAAGTGAATTAATTCTACATTTTCGGTCTCTAGAATCAAATCACCTTCGGTAATGGACGCCAATGGTTCACCTGATAATCCCGAAGCGGATTGGGATTTTTCGAGGTAGCAATATTGGTCGTCAGGGTATTTAAGGTTATCGGGTTGGTAGGTCTTTCCTGTGACGACATATTCTCCGGTTGGAATCAGGGTTCGGTGAAAAACGGTAAAAGAGGTGTTGATAAACGTTTGTTCTTCGCCGCCGGGTTTCTCAAGCTCAGAAATGACACCCAGTGCATCAGAAGTACTGCGGTCAAATACTGTTGTATAAGATTGCGCTTCTATATTTTTCAAACTGCCTGGTGTGCTGAATAACCACCAAATAACAGCTGAAGCGACAGCAATGACAGCAAGTCCTGTTGTGATATGCATGAACATTAAGGATTGACGAGAGCTGCCTTCGTAACGATAGAGTTCAGATATTTCAAAGCGCCGGTCGACTTCGGTATCAATGGCGCGATTCATCGCTTCGAAATTGTGCGTTGTGTACTTGTGAGGTTCGCCTTTAGTCTTATCGACGTCTTGTTCTTTCTGACTCATTAGCTAGCTGCCTTTTTCCTGTTTATCATCGGTTTCGACATCTTTAGCGTCAAAAGAGTGATTGCTGGCTAGTTTGATAAGTGACTTATCATCAGTATAAAGTGGGATGTGGACAATCTCTTTCTTAATGACTTCAATTGGAATTTCAACTCTGACCACTTTCTCGACAGGGATTTCTTTAATAACCTCTTTTTCGATTTCTTTAATAATGGGCTTTCTCTGTACTCGCCGCCAATAAATAATCAACCTTCGTAGGCTGTTAATTGTCTTCTTGCTGAGCGATACAACGTTATCGTGTGGGCCGACATAATCGTCGATATATGGGTCGCGGATGACATAGGATGCAAAGGCCAAGAGAATACCTGTAACGGCGATTAGCATTGCTAAACTGCCAAACCACAGTGACGCGATCGTCATAACGTCCTTTCTCGCGAGGTCAGCTGCTGATTCCTTATTGAACCACCACTGAGCCATTCTGTAGACTTGGTTGTCGCCAACCTTAACATTGACTAGGTTTCTGAGTTCTACACGTACACTCTTCTTTTCAAATATGGTTTGATCCAGTTCTGATATTAACTCGTCATTTCGAGCTAGTTTTGAGAACTCCTCTTCTCTGATGCGTTCGTTGTCAGACTGTTGATCAGAAAACTTATTCTCAATTCTCGTGAGTTCCGCCATGTGATTCTTTATGACCTGTTCGACGTCTTTTTCGCGTGCGCCTAGGCTCTTGCTCATGGTAAGAGACAGTGACTGAATTTCTTTGTTGAGCTTTTTGATTCGTGCTTGATAACGATCTTTTACTGCTTCGATGTCATTGTTATAGCTAGAACGTAGGTTAGATTGTCGGTCAGAATCACTTAGGGTATTCAGTTTTACTCGGATAGCTTCAACTTTTTCTTCCTGCTTTTTAACAATTTTGTCCTGACGTTTCTTTACGTTTGATTCTGAGAAAAAACTGGCATCTTTAATATTCTTTTCACGTTTTTTACGCAGCTCTCCTAAGTAGTCCTGTTCATTCAGTAATTGTTGTTGAAGGCTTCTTCGTTGGGTATTGATTTCTGATACGGAGTTTTTGCTCATCTCACTGGAGGCGTTAATTAAGGCGTCTAGTTCTCTTTGTCGGTCGCTTCTAAGTCCTTTTACCTGACTTCTTCTGTCTTCGATTTGATCGGATAAACCTCTAATATACTCAGTTTGCGTTGCCGCTCTCAGTCCTTGAATCCTGTCTTGAATCGTTCCTGCCTGTCGAGAGCGCTCTTCAGATATTATGCTGTGACGATTGCTGTAATCAGCTTCAATTTTTGGCGCGGTAAGGCCTGCTAGTTTTTGTCGTTTTTCTTCTAGTGGTAAGACTTCTTCTTCTACTGCTACAAGTTCTTTCTTATGTTTGTCTATTGAGAAAATCAGCGAGTGAAAATTTCTCTCAAAACCATTCAATGCTGATTCAAACGTTATGAAGGCTAAGAAAACCAACGACGTTGCAAATATGAACTTCCACTTTAGGTTGCTGGTTTTATAAGTCGCGCCAACAAAAGGAATTTTGGTGATTTCGACAATGGCTACCATGAAAAAAGGCATCATGGCGATGAATACATTGGTGTAATCGCCAAACCCTAAACCTCCTGTTCTATTGGCTTGAATCTCAGAGAAAGAGGTGATGCCCTGCATGATCGAAATAGCAAAGCCGATAATAACGGCGCAAATTTCTACTGCCCAGGCAAAAAATATCAGTTTTTTACCTATGCTCTCGCGCTCAGCACTTACCTTAGGTAGTGCTGGCGTAGATTTTTTTTGGCGTAAGGGAGGGCTTGTCGGTGCAATTGCAGACTCGATCGTCATGACACGTTTCCATCATTCTTGTTATGCTAGTTAATCTATTGATTATCACAGCGAGCTTAACAACTGTAAACACAGACTACCTTGTGATTTGTGTAAGTTACTCAATTATGAAAAAAATATCTCAACTTCTAATAGTCTTCGTGTTGGTTTTCTTGTTCGGTTGTACACACGTCGACATTGAACCGCCTCCACCACACCCTGTCGACAAAGCTGAGCTAAAAGCCGAATTGGCAAAGAAAGAAAAGAAGAATTCTAAACAGGCTTTGCCTGAAAAGCTATCAAGCGAGCCAAAGGCAGAAACGGATGAGTCGAAGTCGACAAAAGAAATGAATAGAAAGACTTCGGAAAGCGAACTTAAAGCGAGTGCCGCGAGTGAACCGCCGGATACGCATATGAGCGATAAGGCGCTTGAAGAGGAAAAATTTACTACAGATACGCCGGAGCTTGACCCTAGTCGTGGCCAGGGTAGTGCAAGTAAGGCGGTGAAAACTAAAACCAAGGTGAAGAAAACGGCGAGTCAAAGCAAGAAAAGTGTATCGGAGCCTTCTGATGAATCGGCGAAGTCTTCGGCGCAAACATCAGATACAAAACAAGAAAATAGAACTCGTGAGCTGGCGGGAAAGCTATCGCAGAACAAAAGTCAGGAGCGTCATGCTGAAAAAAATCGATTGTCCAAGAGCCGAGATAAAAAAAAGAAGAAAGAACTAGGGAAATCTGAGGTAAATATTAAGAGTCGTAGTGCTGATGCTGACGATGAGGTAAAGCCTGGGAGCGTTGGGGAAAAATCGGCAGACGAAGGTGTTGTCGATCATATTCAAAAGATCGAGTCCAATGAGGGGGGGCAGTCTGAGATAGACAGTGATGTGTTGGGAAGCAAGGTTGGCGGTGATATAAGACATTCAGGCCATCAACACAAAGGAGGTCTAGTGGATGAAACTATTCATGTTGATATTGACCCTGTTTATGTTGAGGGTGAGGTTATCCTGGAGGGTGAGGTCGAACATAGAAAGCCAAAAAAGAGGCACTGGAACATGCAGCGCCAGCTTTAAGAGGCTATTATCTAATTATCTTGCATACTAATTCACGTATCGTGGCGTGAAGGCTTGCCCTATCAAGGTCGGGTTTGTAGGATACGTACATTCTTTCCATTGAGTCCGGGAAACTTTAATGAAAAAATTATCAGTGATCACCTTAGTTATGGTTTCGTTGATGTTAGGTGGCTGCCAGAGTTTTGAAAAAGAGCACGATCTGGAGTTATATATTGTTGGAGCAACGCTGAGTTATATTCTTGGCAAGCATGCTTGTCGCCACAGTGAATATGATGAAACGTGCGGTGTTGGCGCAGCAGCTGCTTTTGTCATATGGTACTAAAAAGCGTAATAGTTATTTATGACTAAGCAGAAAGAGCAAGATCAACTTTGTTTCGACCAGCAAATTTGCTTTTCTTTGTATAGCGCTTCTAATGCCATGGTGAGGGCGTATCGTCCAGAGTTAAAAGTGCTTGACCTTACGTATCTTCAGTACATTGTCATGATGGTGTTGTGGGAACAGGATGGGATTAGTATTTCAGCATTAGGTGAAAAGCTACATCTCGATTCTGGAACGCTAACACCTTTGCTTAAACGTCTGGAATCCAA
>ENA-OSET01000130-OSET01000130.1-sediment-metagenome-genome-assembly--contig:-NODE-130-length-85717-cov-50.408851_pt1 | contig 85717 bp, 67 predicted proteins | sample MGYA00237882_ERZ534229 | MGnify/ENA primary metagenome ERZ534229 (study PRJEB26408, sample SAMN06266212) | sediment metagenome | isolation source: Hudson Canyon methane seep mesocosm | place... | reverse complement strand
TCACGCCTTACCGCAGACACGACACTGATTCAGTCGGTCATTGGTTCATCGGTTTCGATCGCTTTACGTAATATTATTATGTTAGTAGGCGGTATTATCTGGTTATTTATTACCAATGCCAAGCTAACGGGTATCGTGATGGGGGCGGTGCCCTTTGTGGTTGCGCCTATTTTGATTTTTGGGCGTCATGTACGTGGTTTATCTCGTCAAAGTCAGGATCGTGTCGCTGATGTTGGTAGCTATGTAGGGGAAGTGCTTGGACAAATAAAAACTGTTCAGGCTTATAATCATCAAGCGATAGATAAGTCTCATTTTGAAGGTGTGGCAGAAGATGCTTTTATTGTTGCTAAGCATCGTATCAAACAGCGTTCCTGGTTAATTTCGATTGCGATTTCATTGGTGCTAGGCGCGATAGGTTTAATGCTCTGGGTCGGAGGGACTGATGTGATTGCAGGGCGTATTTCAGGTGGAGAATTAGGCGCATTTGTCTTTTACAGTATCATTGTGGGCTCAGCAGTAGGTTCTATCAGTGAGGTGATTAGTCAGTTACAACAAGCTGCAGGCGCGATGGAGCGCATTGTTGAATTACTGGCTTCACCCAATGAAATCATTTCACCTACCACGACAAAAAAAGAATTGCCCCTAAAGGTTCAGGGAAGGATTAGTCTGAAAGACCTTAGCTTCTCGTATCCTTCGCGCCCTGAAACAAATGCCATTGATAACATGGATTTAGATATTCGCTCAGGAGAGACTATCGCATTGGTTGGCCCAAGCGGGGCAGGGAAGTCGACCTTGTTTGATTTGTTGTTACGCTTCTCCGACCCTAAATCAGGCGAGATTCAATTAGAAGGTATCGATATACGGGATCTGGATTTAGTCGATTTACGTGCTTGTTTTGCTTTGGTCTCACAACAATCATCACTGTTTTATGGTTCAGTTGAAGATAATCTGCGTTATGGTAAACCTGAAACCGAACTTTCTGAGGTCATCATCGCCGCAAAAGCAGCCAATGCGCATGAGTTTATCGAACGCTTACCGCAAGGTTATCAGACTCGACTTGGCGATGCGGGTTTGGGCTTGTCGGGAGGACAAAAACAACGTTTAGCGATTGCGCGAGCGTTATTAGTTGATGCGCCTATTCTATTATTAGATGAAGCAACGAGCGCTTTGGATGCAGAAAGCGAATACCTGATCCAACAAGCGCTAGATAAATTGATGGCCAATAGAACAACGCTGGTGATTGCTCATCGGTTAGCAACAGTCGTTAATGCAGACCGAATTGCCGTCATTGAGCAAGGGAGGCTAATTGCGCTTGGCACTCATGCCGAGTTGGTTAAAACAAATGAGTTATATGCCCGCCTTGCAGAGTTGCAATTTAGTTACCCAAACTCAAAAGGCGCTTGGTCAGAATAGCGCTTGCTTAAGCTTAAAACTAAACAACTCAGTATGTTCTATCTTGTGTAGGTCGGAATTCATTCCGACAAATGTTGAAACCTCAGAACATAGTTTTGATAAACCACAATTCCTTTAGTTAAGGCAATCACAACTAACGTAGTATCGTGTCGGAATACCCAAAGCACTCACGTTGTTCGCGGGGCAGGCCCTAAATTCCGACCTACATGGCTAAGTATTTTTAAGTAAGTGCTATTGCGTCTAATGACCTTAGATTCCTGTCATATATAAAATACACTGTTTCGTTCCTCAAACACTCAAAAAAGGGTGTTAGTATTTTGTGTGTCTGCAATAAAGCATGAATAAAGGTATGTATGGAGCTAATGGTATGAGCCACTATTTAGAGAGCACACCCTATTTTGATTTTGAATCTAAAGCGGTCACTGATTATGGTAAAAGGCTGGTTGGCTCAGAAACGGACCCGACTAAAATAGCCGTTCGTTTGTACTTAGGTGTGCGAGATAATATCAAATATAACGCTTATACCTTTGATGTGAAACCTGAATCTTTTAGTGCGAGTTACTGCCTTCAACAAGGTGAATCTTATTGCGTGCCAAAAGCCGTTCTTTTAGGTGCACTGTGTCGGCTCTATAAAATACCTGCCCGAATTGGTTTAGCCGATGTACGTAATCACCTCGCCAGCCCTCAATTTTTAGAATACCTGCAAAGCGATGTTTTCGTTATGCACGGCTATACCGATATGTTTTTGGAAGGCCAGTGGGTAAAAGCAACGCCTGCCTTTGACTCGGGTTTATGCAAGCTGATGAACCTCCAACCTTTAGAGTTTAATGGTAAAGAAGATTCTATCTTTCATGAGTTTGATAATTCAGGTGACCGGCACATGGAATATTTGAAAGAGCATGGGCATTTTGAAGATGTACCACGGGAACTGATTCTTCGCTCTATTGCTGAAGCTTACCCGCATCTTGTGGAGTCATTTACTTCAGCTAAACCGAAGCGTTCGCTATATCTCGATATGCAAGAGCAGTAGTTTCTTAAAAGAAGCCGTTTAGAATGTGACACGAGAGCACTGTTAGAGCGCGTGGCACATCCTAAGCATAATTTTAAGGAATCAGCTTACCAGGGTTCATGCGGCCATCAGGGTCAAACATGTGGCAGAGTTCCTTGATCGCTTTAATTCCCAAAACACCTTTTTCAGCTGGCAGATAAGGCGCGTGATCTTTACCAACACCATGCTGGTGGCTAATTGTTCCACCATGTCTGACAATCGCTTTTGCCCCAGCCGCTTTTAATTTCTTCCAGCGATCCATTGTTTCTTTGTAGTTACTGCCTGCGCGAAACAGATAGGTGGTATACACACTACAACCTTGGCCATAAAAGTGAGAAAGGTGCGTGAAAACATGTACGTCTTCGTTAAACTCATTCAAAGCATTGCCGATATCGTTTTCCATATCTTTGACAGCTTCAGGAACGCTTGACCAGTCAAGACAGGTTTCCATGGTGTCGACAACCATACCAATATCCCATAAGCCATGACGTAAGTAAGGGGAACGAAAGCGGCTGTGCTCCCAGCGCTTACCCATTAACCCCCCGGTGAAAACCCCTTTGTGTTTGCTAATGAGTTGCTTTGTTAAACTAAGGGCGGACTTACATTGTGCTTTGGAGCCTGTTGTTCCAAAAGTAAACATAGTTTTACCTTGGCTGGAGCCACGAACACTTAGGTATTTTTCTAATACATTGACGACGCCTTCATAACCCGCCAACTTTAAGTGGGTTTCTGTTTCTGTCGGATTGCTTAAGCGCATCATTGAAAGTTGAATACCGCTTTGAACTATTTCACGCGTAGCTTGAATACCTTGTTCCCAGCTAGGGAAAAAGGCCACATAGAAACTTTCCTTTTCAGCAATGGGCATGATGCGAACTTTCACTTCCGTAATAATCCCCATACGTCCTTCACTACCCATGAACAACTCACGTATATCAGGGCCTGCAGAAGTTGCAGGAAAGGTCGGAATATCAAGCGGACCTTGTAAGGTTTCGATGCGTCCTCCGGCAAACATCTTTTCTATACGGCCATAACGTAATGATTGCTGTCCGCTTGAGCGACTGGCAACCCACCCACCTATTGTTGATAATTCCCAGGACTGAGGGTAGTGGCCTAAGGTGTAACCTTCTTTTGCTAATTGAGCTTCAATATCCGGGCCGAGTGTGCCGGCTCCGAAAGTAGCAATTTGGCTCGCTTTGTCTAAGTTCATCAACTTATTCATTTTTGACATCGCCACGGTAATGACCGGCTTACTGCTTTTTTCGGGTGTGATGTGTCCACAAACAGAGGTGCCACCACCATATGGGATCACCACAAGGTCTTGTTCTTGTGCAAAATTAAGAATGGCTTGAACGTCTGTACTGGTTTCTGGAAAGGCGACGCCGTCAGGAAAAGTACCAAAATCACCGCTACGCATGGCTAACCAATCAGGAATACTTTGCCCTCGTGAATGACGTAAGCGTGTTTCTGCATCGGTGTTAATTAATCGATGTTGAGGTGAACGAGAAGTTGGTACTTTAGCGACCGCATCTTCTAAAGTCGCATCCTCAAGTGGTGTGGATTGCCCTATTTGATTTTCAATAAATTTTCGAGAAGATGTACTTAATTCAAAATCCAGATTGTTTTTTTCATCACCCCAACCATTCCAACGCTTCATTTTGATCTCCAATATGCTTTCTTAATATGGCGTGGCTCAGTTAAGTTCACGCGCGTACAGATAATTAATGGAGATCATATTAGCTTAATTAAGTGCTTCATATTATGGTTGAATCGCTTGTATAATTGTTTATTTCGGACATTTGTTTTTATATCGTAATTGTAGCGAGTTTAGAGTGGTGGGTGCTTGAAATTTGATGAGTAACAAAATAAGGCAACAACAATCGATCATTAGTATTTCTTTACTGGTCAAACTGGCAGAAGAGTACCAGTTTTCTGCCATGCCGATACTGGCTGAGGCAGGTATATCGCCCGAATTACTCCAAGACCCCAAGGCAAAAATATCCCTTCAGCAAGAGTTTGATTTTGTTCAAATGATGTTGAATCAGATTAATGATCCTGATGTGGGTTTTAAAGCAGGGCAGTGCTACAAGCTAAATGCTTTCGGTAATCTTGGTTTGGCTGCAGCATCGAGCGAGAAAGTAGACGATGCGATTCAGTTTTTCTTAAAATATATCAGTCTTTCAAATACACACTTTGATATCTCTTTAGTCAAAGATAATAATATCGCTATTTTGAGGTTCAAAGATCAGTACGATTTGAAACGACTCAAGCGCTTCTATATCGAACGTGACTTTTCATTTTCAATGATTTCAACGAGGGATATGTTCCCCAGAACATTGCCCGGGCAAAAATTTAAAACCATTCATTTTGATTTCGAATGTCCAACAAACGTGGCGCATTATGAAGCGCTATATGGGTGCCCGGTCAAATTTTCAATGCCTTACAACGAAATTCAATTTGATCAGCGGTATCTTGACCAAGCATTGCCTCAGGCAAATAATCTGGCGCGAAAATTATTTGAAGCTCAGTGTGAATCTCAAAAAGTTGAGGTGCTTGGGCCTGAAGGTTATGTTGAAAAAATTCGACAGATGATTCAGCAGAGTGACAGCGCTATTCCCAATCTTGAAGACATTGCCTTACAGTTTCATGTCACATCACGAACCCTTAGACGAAAGTTAAAGTTGGAAGGTTATACTTTTCAAACTTTACTTTCAGAAGAACTTAGTCGAAAAGCGATTCATTACCTTGAGGCTACGAATCTTACAGTAGAGCAAATTACCCACCGCTTAGGGTATGGGGAGTCGGCCAGCTTTATTCATGCTTTTAAACGGTGGACAGGAAAAGTTCCCGGAGATTATCGCTAATGGCCTCGCTAGAAAGATGAATGGTGAGGTAAAAAGTGTCTTTCAGGGTAAAGAGGACGGTGGATAACCTTTCGGTTCAAACTTGAGGTCATAAGTGAGAAGGAAGCTCTCCGCTATGGCTAAGTCTAACTGGCCGATAAAACCATCTTTAAAAATCAAACCATACTTTTCACGGTTAATATCCAAGGTGCCTTTAGCATCGAGTAAACCATCAATTTCAGTTAATGTTGCCGTCGTGGTTTCGGTGCCTGAAACGCCATTTATGAATAACTTTATAGTGAGTTCCATTTCATTCCGAGCTTGAACATATTTGGTGACCTGCTCAATTTCAATTTTTATTGGACCATGAATAATTTCTTTTAACTTTATATCGCGTTGATAGCTACCTGATTTAAAAAAAGGATCCGAAAGAACAATCGTGCCTGTGAGGTCGGTGGCATTTTCGATATTTTTAACGGTTAGGTTTCCAGTTAAGGTATTTTTGCTTTCGCTAGCCAATTCTCCTTCAACGATGGTGGATTTAAATTTTATAACCTCATAGCGTAATTCAGATTGTGAACCAACGAGTTTAAAACTGGCTGCGGAGGCATTCAGCGCCACAAGGCTAAGTATAATAATTCTGAGAATATAGCTGTGCATTTTAACTACCGGTTTAATCGATTAAGCGCTTCACTTGGATCATCAGGCTAATTATTTTTCTAGTCGTAGTATGGGTAATAAAATTTGTTGTGTAAATTACTCTACCAAGCTTGCATGGAATTATTCTTGAAATAAAAGCTGTAAACATCAATACTGCTTGTCCGCCATTACCCAAAAATAATAACAAGGGGAAGCATTTGTTACTTCTAACAGGGTTTAGTCTGGGTTGCCTTGCTTTAATTTTTGTCATCGTTGCGCGTGACTTCTGGCAGTATCCTGTTGCCAAAGCATTTTTGGCGATGCTGCTCTCTGGTAGTGCCTTTCTGCTCAGCCCACAAATCGACCCTCGTTATGAGTGGTTAGCCGGCGATATTATGACGATGCTGCCTGCATTTTTCTGGCTTGTATGTCAGTTAGCATTTACGCGTCGACCCCGGTTATTATCAATTTGGGGAGCGCTTGCTGTCTACAGTTTTGTCGCACCGGCAATAACACGTTCCTTTGGTGCCAATATTGAGTCGGCAGGGGCAGCTTATATCGTAGGCTGGCAGATTCCACAATATTGCGAGTATTTAGTGATATTGAATGGGCTTTGGGCAATTGTCGCTCATTGGAAGGATGACTTGGTCGAGAGCCGGCGGAAGTTTCGTGCAGCGCTATTACTGACGCTCGGTGTGACAGGGTTATGGGTAACGATTTCATTAAATACCGGGAATGGTACTTCATCAACCTTGTTGGCTGTCGTTGCTTTGTGTTCATTGACCGTAGGCGCCTTATTGTTGAAGGGGCGAGAGGGTGTTTTGTTTGGAGTACTACAAAATAATGAAGTATTACCACCTGTTATCGTTAATTCAGAGACTAAGCAACAATGTGAGCTGAAGCAGTCTGTCGCGAAGCTGGATAAAGTGATGGATGATGAAAAATTTTATCGGACAGAAAAACTGACCTTAAGTATGTTGGCAGAAGAAATAGGATTACCTGAATATAAAACCAGAGCTTTAATTAATCAGACTTTCAACTATCGAAACTTTAATGATTATGTGAATCAATTGCGTATTGAAGAAGCCAGCGAACGTTTAATATCGGAGCCGGATACGCCGATTCAAAATATTGCACTTGATGTGGGATATCGCACATTAAGTTCATTTAATCGTGCATTTAAAGAAATTTCAGATCAAACACCCACTGCATTCAGACAATCTAAAACGTCATCCTGACCTTCGCTCACTGATCGATTCTTACAATTTAACAATATACTTATTGATTGCGAGTTCGGCATGCTTGATATTTTAACCTGTCAATTCGCCATTAAATTGTCTAATTAATTCAATGATTTAAAATAATTGCATAGTCGTTTTTTAAGAATTGCATAGTGACTATGCAATAAATTGCATAGCGATTCTTTAGTTTTGCTCATCGTATTCCTTTGCTTAGTTTCGTCTAAATTCTCTAAATTAGCTCTCCTGACTCATTGGTGACATAAGTCACGCATGAGTACTGTTGAGTTATATCAATCATAAAAATAATGAATAACGTTTGGAGAACCACGCATGAAACTAAATAAAAATATGAGCCACTTATCGAAAGTGCTCTTGTGTTCATTGATTTCAAGTTCGATTTTATTATCGGGTTGTAAAGTAACAATTAAAGGTGATGACGATACTGAAGAGCTGATTGAGTCAACCGTAGATTCAATTGCAAATGGTGGAAGCTCGGATGGTTCTGGTTCAAATGGAACTTCCTGTGATGAAATCTTAACGACCTCAGATTATCGTTTTCCATGTGATGCAATTTTTGTGGCTCCTGATGCCGTCGATGGCGATGATATTACCAATGAGCTACTGCTAGCATTATTTGAAATTGCAGATGATTCCGTGGTTGTTCTGCCTGAAGGTAACTTTAAGGTATCTGAAACCATTACTATTGCTGCAGCAAGTGGATTGACCATAACAGGTTATGGTATTCACTCAACTAAACTGGACTTCACTGGTTCAACGGGTGATGACGGTATCCGTTTCGAAGGTGGTAATGACATTACTGCTCGTGATTTCGGTGTTTACGAAACGAACAAAAATGGTATTAAAGCTGTTGGGGCAAATGGGGTTCACTTTACTTATACCGCGACAGTTTGGGAAGGTGACTTAGCAGAAAGCCAAGGCGCATACGGTCTTTACCCTGTGCAAAGCCAAAATATTTTGATCGAACATAACTATGCATACGGTTCGGCTGATGCGGGTATTTATGTTGGTCAATCAAATAACATCGTTGTACGAGACAATGTTGCTAAATACAATGTTGCGGGTATTGAGATTGAAAACTCAAATATGGCAGATGTCTACAACAATACCGCACTTAATAACGCTGCGGGTATCTTAGCATTTGACCTTCCTGGCCTAGAGCAGGCTTACGGCGGAAATGTTCGTATCTTCAATAATGAAATATACGCTAACAATACTGAAAATGTTGGTCACGGAGCTGTAAGTATTGCACCTCCAGGAACTGGCGTACTTATCTTCGCAGTAAGTGGTGTTGAGATCTATAACAACAACATTACTGATAACGACACTTCAGCAATTGAATTGGCAAGTTTCTTCATGAGCGATCCAGATGTTGCAAACTATCCAGTAAATTATGGTGCAACGATTGCCGATGGCTGGAGCCCAATGATTAAAAACATCTATATGCACGATAACCTTATCGCACGTAATGGTGATAACCCTGCAGGCACATTGCTAGAAGAAGTTATCGCAGGTTACACCTCGCCTTATAATTCAACGGGTATGCCTCAAGTATTCCCTGCAATTATCTATGATGGAATCGGTGAACTCTTGTCGAATGCGGGTGCGCTGACTGACTTTAATTATGTTGTTGGAGCAGATGCTGCCGCAGATGGTGTGAACTATAACCCGTATGCTGCAGGCGATTTACTATGTGCTAACGGCAATATTAATGGTAACCCAGGTCCAAGTTATGATGATGTGAATACTGGTCTGGTTTATGGAACGAACCCATTGGACGCATTTAATTGGGATGCGACCGGGAATCCGACAGCGTCTTTGTTGATAGACAAGATGGTCAATAACACTTTCTTGAATTGTGTTCAAAATCGTTTACCTGAAGCAACGGTTACTTTTAAAGGTAAGGAGTACGGTTGCTCTGGAGATGACCTATCTGAGCCAGCTTGCGCACTTTAAGTTAACTATCCAGTCATCGAACAGACTGTTTTATGAGTCTGTTCGATGACATCATAGATGTGAGTAGTGACCATGAAATATATAAAAATAAAGAATATTGCACTGAAAGGCTCGATGATGGTTTTGGCTATTACCTTGCTGTCAGCGTGCAAAATTGTATTTAAAGATGGCGATGTCGCGGTAAAGCCCGGAAACGGATCCGGTACTTCGCCAGCAAGCTGTAGCGCTCAAACAGACGGCGTTAACTGGGGAGCATTGTTAACTGAAAACTGTACTAACTTGTCTGATTATAATTTGTTTGCTGACAGCACTGATCCGACAGATAACCCAAATTCGGGTGGCATCCCTTATGACTTAACAACGGCGCTGTTTACTGATTATGCCTCAAAGTATCGTTTTGCATTTATCCCTGAAGGCCAAAAAGCCGTGTATAACGAGCATGAAGCATTTGATTTTCCAATAGGCTCTGTGTTGGTTAAGACTTTTGCTATGCCTGAATATACGTCAGACCGGGATGGAAGTGAGCTCGTAATAGAGACACGATTATTGATTCTCCGAGAAGGTGGCTGGGTGGCACGCCCTTATTACTGGGATAGAGAAACAGATGCAACGCTTTTAATTACAGGTAAAGCGATTTCTGACGTGACGACGAACCATAAGGGCGAAGAGTTGACATTCACCTACGGTATCCCAAAGGCAACGTCTTGTACTTCATGTCATGCAGTCGTCCCTTTACTTCAAGGGCCTGATGATACCCGTGAAGCGATTTTTAAGCCTATTGGTCCGAAAGCCCGTTTCTTGAATAAAGACTATGACTACGGTGGTTTGGTGATGAACCAGTTAAGCTATTGGGCATTGAATGGTAAGCTGGAAAACCTGCCTGCTGATCTAGAGAGTGTCTCACAAGCGCCTGAGTTTAATGATTCAACGGATCTTAGCCAATTGAATGGTGAAGAGCTAAATGATAATGCAAAAGCTTATTTGGATATTAACTGTGCGCATTGTCATCGTTCTGAATTGACCTTGCCTGAACCGCTTTATGCAGGCCCTGCAGGCGGCAGTGGACTGCAAGTGGAATATAACCGTTCTTATGAGGAAAACCCTGGTAAATTTGGTACCTGTAAAGTGCCGGTTGCAGGTGGCCATTCAGATTATTCAGCGGATGTAGTACCGCTCAATGCCGATGACTCCTACTTGCTGTTCCGCATGAGCACGAATGATGAGCGTCATCGTATGCCTGAACTGGGGCGAAGTACAGTTCATGGAGAAGGCGCTGCATTGATACGAAAGTGGATTAATAATTTACCAAGAGCAAGTTGTTCTCCAGCACCTTGATGGCTGGTTTGCTAAGTTAACGTTACTGGCAAATAAAGGGAGGTCATTCTGGCCTCTCTTTGATTTATTGCCCTCTAAATTTAAGCCTTTTATAAGGCCGAAGGAGGGAGAAAAAAATGCAAAAATCTACGGGTTTTTATTTCGGCATTGATGATGAAGTTGTTGGTATTCTTTACTTGTCAGTGTTGAAAAATGTACTGGAAGAAGAGGGGTGTAAGCTACAAGGTTATTCCGGTAACTTGAATGATCTTGATGACTACCGAAAGCGTATTAGTCCCAGAACTTTTTATAATGTATTAGTAAAGTCGCTTGAGAATGTTTCGGGAGGCTTGGGTTTTAAGTACGGGCAAAAATTGAACCTCGTTGCTGCCGATACAGTTGGTCAGTTAATCATGTCGAGTTCAACTTTACACCAAGCGCTGAAGACAGTTCAGCATTATCATTCATTACTTTCCATTTCTTTAAATTTTGAATCTGAAATAAAGGCTGACGAAGCTGTTGTTCAGTTTGAGCGTCTTTATCACCGGAAACTACCGCTTCGATTGCAGTGGTTTGCGACGGAAGCGCTTTTATCATGCTGCCACCAACAAGCATCTTGGCTCACCGGTAAAAATCTAAAATTTCAGCGAATATGCTTACCTTATTCACGGCCGTCACATAGTGAGCTCTACGCGTCAGAATTTGCCTGCGACATTCAATTTGGTGCACCAACCCATGAAATTTCTTTCAATAAAGACTTTCTGGATTTACCCATTCTGACAGCAAATGAGCAAGTTCGAACGATTAAAGTCCAGCATTGCCAAGCAGTATTAAGGCGCTGGGAAGGCAGGTTTTCCATCAATGCACGAGTCAATGCTATTCTAGCCAAAACATACCCTCACTTTCCAACGATTGAAACGATTGCACAGCAGTTACATACCTCAAGAAGTTGTTTGTATCGAAAACTTCAAACTAATCAGACAAGTTATCAAAACCTGATCAATGAATTCAAAAAAGAAAAGTCAATTAGCTTGCTAAGAGGAACCTTGCTGACCGTGAACGAAATTGCCGAAAGACTTGGGTTTAGTGATGCGTCCAGTTTTAGAAGAGCATTTAAAAGTTGGACGGGAGTGCAGCCCTCATCGGTTCGCGAAGAACGAAGGAGCAAAAGAACGAAGTTGTCTGTTGCCAGTGAGCAAGCGATAGAAGCCCGGCAGGGTTAGTATTAATGCTAGCCAGCCTATCCAATTACCATACTGGGTATAGAGCGTGTATGAATCTCTAGGGTAAACCGTACCGAGTAGGTTTTCACGTGTATGCAGGCCTGTTCGGGTTGTGATGTTTCCTGCAGGATCAACGATGGCGCTAATGCCGCTATTGGTTGAGCGGACTAACCATAGTCGGTGCTCGATAGCGCGCAACCTTGCCAGTGAAAGATGTATCCAGGGTTCTTGTGTATCTCCAAACCAGGCGTCATTCGCTAAGGTAATCAATAACTGGGGGCGAGTATTTTTGACAAGCTTTTGTATGAAATCAGGGTGAATGATTTCATAGCAGATCGGTGTGCTAATTATCGTTGAGTCCAGTTTAATGGTTTTTTGAAGGCCTTCTGAGTAGAAGTTCTGTCCTTGAGGAAAAAGCACGCTTAGTTGTTTTTCAAAAGGTTCTAGTAGTTGAGAAAAAGGCGTATATTCCGCAAATGGAATGAGTAAACTTTTATCATAGACCTGATCAATTTTGCCAGCTTTATCAGCTAAAAATACCGAGTTTGCTTTCGTTCTCTGGCCCTTGTTTTGCCAGACAGAGGTGCCGCCAAACAATAGTGGTACTTCAATATCTGAACGAATAAATTGAGCGTCAATGGGTAAGGGGCGTCTTAACCCTCGAACATAAGCCGTTTCAGGCCAGATCAGTAAGTCTATTTTATGTTTGTCTAACAAGTCTCGGCTTTGCTTCAGGTGGGCAGGGTGGCTACGCAGCGATAACTCATCTTTTTCAAGCATTACTAAATTACTTTGAACTGCGCCGACATGAACCGGCTTTTCTTGTTCGTTATCAAGAATGAAAGAGCTCTGAACCTGTCCATAAATGAGTACTGATATGATGAGTAGCAGTGAACAAAAGGTTTGTGTGGCAGGAAAATTATGCTTGCGAGTATACCAACGATAAACCGCATAAACTGCACTATTAATAACCACGACAAATGCACTTAATAGTAACGGCCCGCCTAAATCAGCAGTTTGGGCAAGAATAGGCTTGGCAATTAAGGCTGCGCCAGCATAAGACGGGAATAGGTTGACCTGGCACCATTCCAGTAAAATCAAAGGGCTGGTGCCTGCAATAATTTGTGGGCAATTTATATGGCGTAAACCACGGTATAACAAAGCATAGAGAGTAAAACTCAACGCAAACCAAATACCTAAACCAAGCCATAAAATACTGCCGAGTACTAGACCGCTACCCAAAAACTTATCGGTGAGGCTTAACAGCCAGGGGAAACCAACAGCGTAAGCGCTGAAGCCAAAAGCAAAGCCTAAAATAGCGACCTTTTTTAATTGTTGATGATTTAAGGAATCAATCGCTAGCCAGAGTGGCACAAGATAAAAAAATACCAAGGGCCACCAACCAAAACCTACATTTGAAAGTGCATAAAGACATCCACTAAAAATGGCTAAAACGTATCGGTTCAAACTTGGTCTTATAGTTTTAAAATTCAGGTTCGATCTGACCATATAATGCAACTTTAACTTAAATGTTTTCATTTTAGACCCCTACACATATCGCGTAGGTCGGAATTTATTCCGACAAAGGCTCAATCATCAACATTTGTCGGGTTAAAACCCGACCTACATTTCAATGGCGTACGTCTTGATTTGGCATATAGATCTTGCCCCATAAAAATGGGCTCTCATTGACGATGAAATTGTACGCTCAAGTCGAAACCTCTAACGCCAAGGGGCAGCATATATGCTGATTTTCACAGTTAATAATATAAGTTTCGGCGCTCGCAACATTAATGTTTAACTCGGCTTTAACAATCTTTCAGCGTCTTCTTTTTCCGCGCGTAAAGCTTCTTCAAAAGCTTCTTTATCTGCTAGCCATTCTGTGCGACGTTGTTCATGTTTAGTCCGTAGTTCTAGGGCGTTAGCAAGTTTCTTGGGTAGCTCCTCTAGGCGTGCTAAATGCAAGTTACGAGCTAGTTGTTGAAAACTCACATCCCGCTCAGGTAAATCTTTGCTATGACGGTTCAATAGTTGGGTTGCAAAAACAATATAGTCTGTTGAAACCTGATGTTGGTGAGCATAGTAGTCTCTAATTTGTTTTTCTGAAGCTCTGTTTGACAGTATTTCTCCATACTCTTTTTCCCAATGCGCTTTAATTTCTTTACGATGTTCCAGCAACCACTCGTCAGTGGTTGGGGCTGCTAACTCCCAATACAGATTATCGGGCATCTCTTGTTGTAAGCGATCAATGTCAACTTTCGCCCAAGCCCAAGCGGGGTCTCCTTCAGGAAAAAGCATCTTTTTTAAGGAGTCTATAGAGAGTGAATTATTGTCTAACATGGTGCTATCTTTTTGCGCATCAATCGTGCTGGTGATTGCTTCGGTAACAGGTCGATTGTCAATTTGTTGATTGGCAAGTTTGTTCGGTGTGATTGGACTATTTTGTGGTTTGTCTGAATGACTTGAGTTCCAAATGTAAGTCGCAGAGATCACTAGTACCGATGTTGTGATCAGCACGGCTTTACCCATGTATGTTTTTTTTATTTTCTGTTTCATGGTCGTCCTCCATGTTTATTCAAAATTATATGCAGAAGAAAAGTGAATAAATTCACCCCATGACAATCACCTTTGGTTGGTCATGGGGTGGGGGGAAATTAAACAACTCCCCAAATCACTCTCTCACTACCTTGCTTCCTAAATGGCGCCATCTATTTGTGGGCCAATAATCTGCATTCCGGGATCGTCTTGATTGTAAAGATTATAAGGCTCTATCAACCGCAAGGTATTATTGCCGTTAATCCACGATGACAAGAAGTCTGTCATACTCGTACTTGTACCCGGGCACTTCCAATCTTGACCCCAAGGCCATTCCCAAAATTCATACCATTTTTTCTGACGCACGGTTGGGCAGGCATGGCTACCGATAAAGGTAATAATGGTAGAACAGTGGCTATCATTGATAGGTCTGTTCCATGGGATGTGGTAACTGAAATTTGAGTGTTCATTCATCTCATCTACAAGAAGGGCCTGATCTTCCCGCCATAAATTCAGAATACCGGCTTCATCAATACCGGGGAAGAATCGCTCATAAGAAAAACGTGAGAAATTAAAATCCGTACTGTAGCCGGTATAAGCGAAGTGATCGTTCGGGTATTCAATCGCCAGAGTGCGCGAAACGCTGCCCATATCATTAGGATCAAAGCTGGCAGGCATTTCTGATAATACACTCGGCATATCCCATGCAACTGATATTGTTTCGTGTAGTTGACGAGAATTAGCGCTCGCGTCCGGTGCCGGAAATAATGGCCCGGAATCATTCAACATATAACCTTCATTGAGGTTAAGACGTTGACGAGCAGCATGGTATAACGCGCCTGAAGCAACGCCCCCTGCACTAAAACCGGTAATTAAGAATTTGCCGATAGTCGGGAAGCGGTTTGCCATGTAATCAAATGCCGCTGTGGAATTATTGTAGCCCATGTGGTGAAAGTTAAGTGGTGGATCAATACCAGTTGGATCAGTATAGGTGGTTACTTTGTTTCCAACATGTACGTCACCTGTACAGTAGGGCATAAAAGCGACATCCCAACCTTTAGTCACCAGATCAGTCTTACTTCGTAATGGAAAGCCAGGGTCAGCACCATTGACGATTGGCGATACAAAATTAGCCGTTTGTGAGGTAATAAAGTCATCAGCAATACCATTAGGGTTTGCTGCGCCTAACTTACCTAAGCGGCCACTACAGCTTTCGTAGTCCCAGCATGCGCCGCCACCCTCAAACATCATGACTAAATTAGTTGAAGTAGGGTTATCGTACACCCAAAATTTATATTGCGAGCCGTCGCTACATTTTGTTCCGGGAATTTCGATACGTTCCCAAGCAAAATCATTGCCGCCATCAACAACATCTTCAATACCCACTGCGGATGCACCCGCGCTTAAACCAAGCGCTATAGAGATACCTGCAACAGACTTAAGAAGATTAATGGATGAAGTTTTTGTTTTTATCATCACTTTCACCATTTAAGTTAAAATTTAATATGACAGGAAATCATCATGTCACGGTGTTAATTTAATAAAAAAATGTAAGTATAGGGAGGGCGGAAAGATTCAGTTTTTATGTAAATTGAATAGATAAGTCACCCTTTGAATGTTTAGATATTTAATGGAAAGCAATAGTAAGAACCTACCTAAAACCTTTAGTTTTAGGTAGGTCAGGTTCAAGCTTTATAAGCCCTTAAAATTAAGGTTTGCTGGTTAGAGTGCACCGTTAATTTGAGGTGCAATGATTTGCATGCCGGGGTCTTCTTGGTTGTAGAGGTTATATGGTTCTTTTAGGCGTAGGGTATTGCCTCCAATCCAGGAAGTAAGGAACTCACTCATTCCTGTCGAGGGACCATCACACTTCCAGCTTTGAGTTTGAGGCCATTCCAACGCTTCATACCAGTATTTTTTACGAACACTTGGACATGCATGACTACCCATGAGTGTCAGAATGGTAGAGCAGTGACTGTCATTAATAGGTCTGTTCCAAGGAATGATGTAGCTAAAATTTTCATGGGTGTTCATTTTGTCTACAAGTATTTGTTGGTCTTCCTGCCAAAGGGCAAGAATGCCGTTGGTATCTATGCCAGGATAAAAACGCTCATAAGAAAACCGGGAAAAATTCAGGTCAGTGCTATAACCCGTATAAGCAAAATGATCATTTGGGTATTCACTCGCTAACATGTCTGTGACGCTTCCCATATCATTGGGGTCGAAACTGTCAGGTAAGTTGTTGAGTACACTGGGCATATCCCAAGCTGTCGAGATGGTTTCATGTAATTGCCGTGAGTTAGCGCTGGCATCGGCTGCTGGGAATAGTGGCCCAGAGTCATTCAGCATATAGCCTTTACCTCTTTTAATGCCAAGTCTTTCGTGAGCCTCATGATAGAGCGCGCCTGAAGCAACGCCACCGGCACTAAATCCAGTGATCAATAATTTATTAATTCTAGAGAACCTGTTATCTAGGAAGTCTAAAGCGGCGATTGAATTGTTATACCCCATGTGGTGGAAATTAATCGGGGGGTTGGTGCCGGTAGGGTCATTATACGTGGTGACTTTATTCCCAACATGAACGTCTCCGGTGCAATAGGGCATGTAGACAACGTCCCAGTCTTTTGTCGCGATATCTGTTTTGGATCGTAGTGGAAAACCGGGATCTGCACCATTCACTAAGGGAGATACGTATTGGGCCTTTTGCTGGGTAATATAATCATCGGGTAGCCCATTTGGGTTGGCTGCGCCGAGTAAGCCCGCAGCACCGCTACAGGTTTCATAGTCCCAACATGCGCCGCCACCTTCATACATGATGAGTAAATTTCTTGATCCGGGGTTATCATGTACCCAGAATTTATACTGGGATCCATCGCTACACTTTGTTCCAGCGATTTCAACCCGCTCCCAAGCAAAATCATTGCCGCCATCGACGATATCTTCGATACCAATCGCTGAGGCACCTGAGCTTAAGCTAGCTGCTATTGAAATTCCGAGTGCTGACTTTAGAAGGTTAAAATATTTTTTTTTTGTTTTAATCATTTCTTTCACCACATTATTTTATTTTGAGTTTGAAGTGTGGCAAATCAGGCCTCCTACAACGCCACGTGTTTAAGTTAATAAAATAAGTGTGAGCGGTGAAGGGCGGAAAGAACCAGTTTTGAGCGAGAGTGAGTCTAATTGCCACTCTGGTTATAGGGCCATATCACGGACTACCATTAAATGGAATTTAGTCGTTTCCTATTAATCTGATGGTTTTTTCTTTTTTGTTATTTCGTCTAAAAAGACGACTGGAATGACTAAGTAGCTTAAAGAAACCGATGTTGTGCAAAGCCCACTATTTATAAGTTTTAACGTGTTTTATATTTGTAGCTAAAATATAATTGTGATCAGTTATTGGCCAGAAACATTCGGATTGGTTGATGAATTACTAATTAAGGAGACAGAAAATGTTTAACTCAAACCATGTACGTACCTTTCAAATTCTTTTACTTGGGGCTGTTTTAAGTGCTTGCGGTAGCTCTTCAAGTGATTCTGGGCCTGCGACCAGTGATGTCGCGATTCGTTTTTCAGATGCACCGGTTGATGATTTGGAAAAGGTTGTTATTACTGTAGATAAACTTATATTTAATCAAGCCGGTGATGACATTATTGTCGATACTTTCACGAGTGATGAGCTTGGTTTGACAGACAGTGAAACCTTCAAAATTGATCTGTTACAAGTGAAGGGCAACGATAATCTCTTGGTTCTGGATTCTGTCAAACTTCCTGTAGGAGACTATCAAAATTTACGTGTTGTTGTTCTGGATGAGGATATTGAAGATACCTATGTTGATGAAGTGGGTGGTAGTGAAAGTAAGGCGCTTAAAATTCCAAGCAACGAACTCAAATTGGGCGGGTTTAGTGTTGGAAATACCAGCTCACAAACCTTTGTTGTTGAGTTTGGATTAAGGCAGGCGATGACTTATAACCCTGGGCCTGATCGTTATATTCTTAAACCAAGAGGCGTTAGAATTGTTCGCTTGGAAGATGCCTCTACTATTTCTGGTAATGTTGATATATCGACTGCAAGCTGTACCCCTTCAGCAGATACCAGCCTCAGTCATGTTGCTTATTTATATGAAGGTCATGATTTGGATGCGGCATCATTAGCGGATGTTTTTGTTCGTGAGTCAGATCTTACTGACTTTGACGGTGTGCCGGTTGATGGTACGGACTTCGACGGAAGTGTTCCTGATAATGTGATTGCGCCACATGTAGCGACGTCAATCGATGAAAATGGTGATTATTTGTTTTCTTACCTAAATGCCGGAAACTATACCGTCGCGATTTCTTGCAATGCTGTCGCTGATAGCTCGATCATTTATGATGAGATTACCGTTCCTTCACCAGCGGGGCAGATTGTAGAGTTAGTGTTGGAAAAAGAAACGGATATAGAGTGTGATTTTGTTGAAGGGCTTGAGCCTTATGACGAAAGTTGCACAGAAAAATTGCCACTTTAGTTATTTATTAACTCAAGTAGCACATTTGTATGGCCCCAATTACTGGGGCCATTTTTATTTTAGTTAATCGTTACTTGTATTGCCTCGGAACGGCTTCCTGTAATGCCTTCAACATCTATCGTTGCAATAGCCAGTTGATAATTTCCACGTAACATATCACTCAGTTCAACGTTATTCATTGTGGCAGGAATGCTGATTGTTTCTTCGTATGAATCACCATCATAAGAGATATAGATATTGTAGCTGTCAATTTCATCAATGCTTAAAACTGAACCGTCATCACGAGAACTTGGTGTATTCCAAGCTAATGAAATACTTGCTAGCGGGTTTACAGTGACGTTAGCGATGTTGCTGACGACTGATCCTGCTTCATTTGATATGACGACGTCGTATTGAGCTGCATCATCAAGGCTAAGGTTTGCAAAATTAAGGTAGCTTTGAATTTGTCCTGAAAGCGCTGCGCCATTCTTTCTCCATTGGTAACTGAGTGTTCCTGAACCTGTTGCACTGACATTTAATGTAATGCTTTCTTGAATGTATGCAGCTTGAGACATTGGGTGTAAAGAAACTTCAACAGCCACGACCGGCTCTGGTTCAGGTATCGCTTCTACATAAAGTGAGGCTTGAGTCGTTTTCGTTACATCAGTGGTACTTAAAGAGACGCTATATTCGCCTTGATCAGATAAGTTAGAAGCATTAATAGAAAAACTAGCTGAATTCGCACCACTGATTTGAGAACCATTAAAATGCCATTGGAAGGTGATTTCCTGTCCATCAGAGCTGTTGGCAGCAACAGAAAACAGGGCTTGTTCACCATCCATTATCGATTGCGAAATTGGGTGCTCAGTGATACTAATGTCAGAAACAGGCGTTTGAGTCTTGTTTTTTCCGCCGCCTTTGCCAGAGCCTTTAGTTGGTTGATCTGTTGATCCTTCATCTTTCCAAGAAGGCTTTGCTGTAGCGATTGAGCCAAAACTTAAAAGACTAATTAATAAAAGAAGAATGGAAAACTTTACATTGGGAAAAGACTGAAGTGACAACATTTAAACTTCCTCGCAAATAATGGTATGCAGCTATTAAATGTTAAATGCCGTTAAAAAGTTAAAATAAAGTCATGTTTTTGCTTTGTTTTGAGTCATAAAATTGACGATCGTTGAGATTTGAGGTGCTCTTCAAATTACAAGTGTGATGGTATAAACATATTGGATGTTAACTGTGTTTACATGAAATGATTTAAAATTTTATGTAAAATTCAAATTAAAACGCTTATTGATTCAATAACGCCCACTTTCCGGTGCGAACTTCATCTTGGATCTATTGTTTTTACATCTAAATAGCGATAAAAGAACTAAAGTGATAAAAATTTATGGATTATGAATACACGATTGATGAATACGGCAAGGTGCTTGCCCGGTTTTCAATTGGTCACGAAGCGATTGGCCTTTGGTTTACTGAAGAATTAGCAAAAGACCGACATGTTATTGCCGAATTGCTTGATCGAATTCGTCAGCTTGAAGAACGAAAAATCAACCGGTTTGATATTCAGGGAAGAGAATTTCAATTGCGCCTTAACTGGGATCAAATAGAAGTTATCGCGCTCGCACTTGGCATTGACGTCGATGAAGAGCTGCCAGAAAGTACTAACTTGTATGATCAGGAATCTTATTCCGAGTGTGGCTTACAGGATTTTAAACAAGCGGTTTTAAGGTGGGAGGAGTTTGTTCTTTCTAAATTGAAGTTGAAGTAGCTTGGTTTTATATGAAGTGCGCCGAAGGCATGGCGCATCTCATATAATTGTTTGTCGTGTTAATACTTAACGACGACGCATCAGTTTCCCTTTCTCGCGTGTACGTTCATCTAACTTGGCTAATAGCGCTGCCATCTCATCAGCTTCAGAAGCCGCTTTAGCGGCATGAACAGCTTCGCGTTCCATTTTTTCTTGCGCGATCGCTTCTTTGATTCTTTTCTCTTTTGCCGATGAGCCAACTCGTCCGTCTGGTAGTTTTAGTTTTTTAGTGCGTTCTTTCTGGACGGTTGTTGCTGCTGACTTGATTGACGTTACTTTTTTGGTGGTAGCCGCTTTTTTCTTGGTTGGCGTACTCGAGTTTTTGGCGCGGTTCAATTTACGCTGCATTTCAATTCGAACCATGACGGATTTCATATCGTCTGCAATTTCTGTTGAGGCTGTGTGGCGTAAATTAACAGGCTCTGGCTTCTTCTCTTTTTCAGCAATGATTGCTTGTTGAGCTTGATAGGCGCTTATGTCGACACTAACAATAGGACCATGCTCAGTTTTACTTGGTTTGGCTTGTATAGGTTTACTCTTTGGTTTTTCAGGTTCTTGGGTTTTTGGTGCTGCCTTTGGCTTGATCGCCGCTACCCTTGCAGGTTGGACACGACCTGTTTTAATGATTTTCGCATCGAGTTGATCGCATGCTTCGCGCATTAACTCTCTAGACTCGGCTGGGCTATCGCCATACCCCCATGTTTCAACTTCAATCTGACTCGCGCCATGCTCGCGGATGATGTCTAACAGCTCACCTGACCCGCCTTCATCCGCCAGAACAATGAGTTGTGCCCAATGCTCTTCTACACAATCGCGTGCACTGCCTACAAATACATCTTCAGTAGCTTTAACCTTGGCAGTAAAAACAACCATACAAACTTTACCTCTGTGATAGAAACTTAGCGAAGGCGCGCATTATAAAGAAGAATAATTTTTTGAATAGAATTGACACGTAAATTATCTAATGTTTTTTGTAAATAGCGTAATTTGGGGGTGCCAATATATTAGAGAAATGTATAAACCTATACTTGCGATAAGTTATTGTAGATTGGTGGTGAATGTAGTGATTACGACAAATGACGTGATTTAACTAAAGACAAAGTATTCAGCGTCAAAATCAAGTGCATCCTCTCCGACGATTTCTTCAATGGGCTCTGAACCTGATTTTTTATAAGCAATATTATTTTTAAGTGCCTGATAAGCTGTAACATTCACGACTAAATCACCACTGTCTTCCTGAACGAGTATTTGCGGATCTTTGATCGCTTTTAACAGTGATTTTTTTTGATTGTTGGTAATGGAGATATCTTGAATTTTCATAATTTTCCTGGGGGAGTCATCAATATGGATTAGTCTGCTGCAGTTTGTAGTAGAATAACCCAATTAAGCTATGGCAAACAAATGAAGGCGCTTTAAATATGTTAAGTACCAAGTTGTACAAAAAAGTTCATACACTTGCAGAGGACTTGCTAAGAGCCGCGCATAGGGACAATACCACGCTGTTTGAAGAACTATATGGTGAGTTGCGTGCTTTATGTGAAGAGCATGAAGGGACAGAGAAAAATCATCCTGTGCAGTGGGAAACCTTGGCAGACTTTACCGAAGAAAGTGATGATGCCATCGTGCTGTATAAAAAAGCCTTAGCATTTGCAGAGGCTGAATCAGCCTTTGATTATATCGCATCCATTAATTATGCAATGGCTGTTTTGTTTAAAGAACTGGGTGAAAATGAGCAAGCTTTAGCCGCAGCTGAAAAAGCGAATGAACAAGCTGGTAATATTGGTGATGATGTCTTGAAAGAAGAGATAGTAAAGTTAATTAGCTCGATTCAACCACCACCGCCGCACCCTATCTACGGCTGAGCTATTTTTTATGCCTTTACCTGTCTCTTCAACACCTCCGCCGACGTTGAAATATCTTTCAGCTTATTCACCTGAGCTGAAAGGTCAAATCCAAACAATGATCGATCAGAACCGGCTTAAGAAATTTTTGTTGAACAAGTACCCAGAGCCACATGACATTAGTACCGATAAAGCTTTGCGTGATTATGTGATGGGACTTAAAAATCGTCACATGAAGAAATCCGGCCCGCTAAGTCATATTCAGTATGATCAAAAGATTCATGTCATCAATAATGCGCTCGGCTTACATAGTTACGCGACTAGGGCTCATGGTGGAAAGTTAAAAACTAAAAATGGTATTCGAATTAGCGCTATTTTTAAAGCGGCACCCGAAGCATTTTTGAAGATGATTGTGGTTCATGAACTAGCCCACCTTAAAGAGAAAGAGCATAACAAAGCGTTCTATCAGCTTTGCCTGCACATGTTACCCGATTACCATCAGTTAGAGTTCGATATGAGGGTGTATCTAACTCAGATTGATCATAGTGGGGTAATTTATTAATGATAAAGTTTTTTCACTTTGTATTTGTGTTATTTGTTCTTTTAGCTTCTTCAACGCTGCATTCAAAAGAGAAAATAACTTGGGTCAAGTGGAAGCTAACACCTGAATATATCGAAACGGGGGATTTTAAAGGGCGAGGTTATTTAGATAAATTCCTGGATCATACGACCAAGCTTATGCCAGAGTATGAACACGAAATACAGTTTCAAACCTTGAACCGGATAAACCGCTCGTGGTCGCAAGGTAATGTTTGTTCTTTGCATTTATGGCTGGGTTATTGGCCAGATAAAATTGTTTACTCTAAACCATACGGATTTACACCTCGTTTCGGTATCGTTACCAGAAGGGACTCAGAGTTGGCTAGAGAATTAGGCGACAGACAATCAGTCTCTCTGAAGCATCTGCTTAGCAAAACTGACTATACAGCGGGAATTCTGCCTTTATATTATGAAAATACAAGCAACTCAAGGTACCCCTTATTAGCGTCGATACTTTCTCCTTACTTGGGTTCAGGAAAGGTTAGGGAGTTCAGTAATAACCGTAATGAAATGAGTGTGGTTTTTTTAGATAAAAAACGTGTCGATTATGTGATCAGAATGAGCATTACTCACTATAGTGAGCTGAAAATTGATAACTTGAGTGATAATTATCGTTATTATTACCTCGATGAAGGAATGCGGCACAAGCTGGTGGCTGGGGCTTGTTCAAATAGTGATTTTGGCAAAGAAGTGATCAATAAATTCAATACCTTAATCAATCAGGATTTTTATAAAACATATATTAAGTACAGGCAGGAATGGGATCAGGATAATGTCGCATTTGAGAAAATCTATAATGAGTATTTCATAAAAGGCATTAAAAACCCCATCGTAACGGAATAGTTTTATTATAATATGCAACCACAAGCCGACCCATTTATCGTACCTGCCTGTCATGAGCAGATTAAATTACTGTATCAGGACGAACATATCTTACTAATCAATAAACCAGCACGTTTATTGAGCCTTTCAGGCAAGCACCCACTCAATAAAGATTCTGTTCATTATCGTTTGGTCCAAGATTTTCCTACAGCAACACTGGTGCACCGCTTAGATTTTGGTACATCAGGCATTATGCTGGTGGCTTTAAATAAAGAAGTAAATGGCTTGTTAACGAAGCAATTTCAAGCGCGTAGTACAAATAAAACCTATACCGCATTACTTTATGGCCACGTACCGAAAGATGAAGGTTTCATTGATTACCCTCTAGCAAAAGATCGACCTAATTTCCCCTTACAAAAAATATGTCATGAGGAAGGTAAGTCGGCACTAACAAACTATCAGGTTGTTGAGAAACTTGTATCACCAAACATAACACGGGTGATTTTTAAGCCTGTGTCAGGCCGGACGCATCAATTGCGAATTCATAGTCAGGCTTTGGGTCATCCTATTTTAGGTTGTGATTTATATGCAAGTGATGAAGCATTTTTCATGGCAGACCGTTTAATGCTACATGCGACGAGTCTAGAGTTTGATCATCCGGTTTCAGGGGAACGTATCAATGGACCATGTCCTTGCCCATTTTGACATTATGCACTTCCTCAATGATCCAACGCTTACGATACATTGACTAGATGCAGACGAACAAACACTGACTAGCATAGGTTGAATACAGTCACTTAATGTTGATAAGTTTCATGTACTAGTAGCGTCTTATTGTTCCTCCCCTCCTTCAAACTGCCAGTCAAACCCGGTCTTATATTTTTTAAGCAGCCTGGCCCTGGTTGTTTAGAGCGAATGCTGGTTATGATTGAACTGGATTAAAATTAGAAATGTACGATACTTTTAAATAGTTGACTGCTAATTCAAATGCGCGGATGTATCGGCATATTGCCCATCAATTTTCTTACAGCAAAAAGATGAAAGATGTCTGCTATTTTTCTTATTTCCGGTGCAGATTTTCATGGAGGCGCTATGAAGCTTCAAAGTGTGGTTATTAAACGTAAACTCTGTTTATTTAGTGTGTTATTTGCTTTATTTGTAAATAGTACGGCGCTTATGGCCGAATGTAATAAGGAGCTTGTAAATGGTTGGGGAGGGCGATGGGAGCCTTTTCTAATGGGAACTTATGACAAACCTAGCGGGCTCGATATGGAGCTATTGGATGCCGTAGTAAAAGCATCAGGCTGTACTTGGAGAAATACCCGTTTGGAAATTCCATGGGCACGCCATCTTCAGTGGGTAAAGAGCGGAGAGCTTGATCTTGCGACGGCTGTATCCTGGACGCAAGAAAGAGCCGAATATGCTTTTTTTACCAAACCTTACCGTAATGAGTACGTTGCTATTTATGTACGAAAAACCGATGTAGAAAAATATTCCCGGTTTTCCTTAGAAGAGCTTGCAAGAGAGTTTGATGGAATTGGAATTGAATTTGGTAATGTTTACGGTAACGAGATGGATGTTTTGTTGGAAGCTATGGGTGAACGGGTGCAGCGAGTCGCGAGTAATAAACAAAATATGGCCAAGTTAATCGGTAAGCGTATTGATGGTTATTTGGGCCATATTCCCTATGAATCAATAGAAGTACGAAGCAAAGGGTATGAGAATGAGATTGTTACGTTGCCGGTATCGGTAGTCAAAACAGGCTCAGTGCATTTTATGCTAAGTAAAATAGCCAATACAGAGAAAATTTTTAGAGCATTGGATGCTGGCTTAGCAAAAATAAAAGCAGATGGAACTTATGACCAAATTATCAAAAAATACAGCGACCAATATGGTTTATCTTATTGGTAAACGGAGATGAAGAAAGTGTTTGTTTCTGACCCTGCCCATTTACGTTAGCCGCAGGACAACCCCGCTATGTGTTAAATGTGTAGTGAGGCGTTAAAGCAGACTATTTTTAAATTATCATTTAGGCAAATAGTACTTTCAACTTCAATTGTGTGCTACAAAACTTCCAGTAGTGATTAATTTAACTTGGAAGGGGGTTATATGGGGCTTTTTGAGCGCTATTTATCGCTTTGGGTGGCCTTGTGCATCGGTGCCGGAGTCATGCTTGGGCATTTGATACCAGAGCAATTTACCTTTATTGCATCGCTGGAATGGGCTCATGTAAATCTTGTTGTTGCAGTCCTGATATGGGTGATGATTTACCCTATGATGGTGCAAATTGACTTTTCTGCGATCAAAGATGTAGGTAAAAAGCCTAAAGGGCTCGTGCTAACATTGGTCATGAATTGGTTAATTAAGCCCTTCACCATGGCAGCCTTAGGCTGGTTATTCTTTAAAGTATTCTTTGCCTCTCTCGTCGACCCCCAAAGTGCCAATGAGTATATTGCCGGCATGATTTTATTAGGTGTCGCACCGTGTACTGCAATGGTTTTTGTATGGAGTCAACTAACGAAAGGGGATGCCAATTACACGCTAGTTCAGGTGTCCGTTAACGATATCATCATGATTTTTGCTTTCGCCCCGATCACGGCTTTTCTTCTGGGGGTCAGTGATATTCAAGTCCCGTGGGAAACATTACTGTTTTCGGTGATTCTTTATGTTGTATTACCTTTAATTGCGGGCGCCATCACCCGTAAATTATTAGACAAAAAAGATAGTCATCACAAATTACTACACTTCACAAAGCAGCTAAAACCTTGGTCAATCATTGGTTTGCTCGGTACTGTGATATTACTGTTTGGTTTTCAGGCTGAAACGATACTTTCTCAACCGCAAACTATTTTCTTAATAGCGATACCGTTAATACTTCAAACCTATGGAATTTTTGCAATTGCTTATTATCTTGCAAAAACTATAAAGCTCCCACATAACATAGCCGCACCCGCTTGCATGATCAGCACCTCTAACTTTTTTGAGTTGGCTGTAGCCGTCGCCATTTCATTGTTTGGCTTACATTCAGGTGCTGCATTAGCGACGGTTGTGGGTGTATTGGTTGAGGTTCCCGTTATGTTGTCTTTAGTCTATTTTGTCAATAGAACTAGGCATTGGTTTTGAGGAGCATGATTCTGAATTTAGTTGCTAATCAAGACGCTAAAAACTTTCGTTGAAAAAATAATAAGAGGTTTGAATGAGTAGAATGGAAGTAAAAATGAAAACAGGCCAACGAGTCAGGGTCTCTGAGTTTGCTGAGAACCCACTTGAAGGCGTGGATAAGTTTCTTAGAATAGAAGAACAAGTCGCCCCAAATCCGGCGACATTAAATGCCCATGACGTGATTATTGAGGTAAAAAGCGCGGCAGTTGGTTGGGTTGATCTTCTTATGACGAGCGGTCAATACCAGCACCAACCCCCTTTACCTTATACCCCCGGTTTGGAATATAGCGGTGTGATTGCTTGGGTCGGGGCGGATGTTGATGACAAGTTTGCGAATGTGGGTGACAGGGTTCTAGTGGACGGATTTGTCACAGGGCCTCGTTCACCAGGGGAATACCAGCAATATGGTGGTTTCGCAACCTATGCCGTTGCACCTATCAATGCGATACGAAAAATTCCATCAGGTTTTTCATTTGACCAAGCCTGTAATTTACTCGGGAGTTATGAAACGGCTTATCATTGTCTGATTACCTGTGGGCAGCTACAAGCGGGTGAAACGGTACTTATTCACGGTGCGTCCGGAGCGACGGGATTGGCTGCAGTACATATCGCGAAACTAGTCGGGGCGACGGTAATTGCTACCGGTCGTTCAGATAAAAAACTGCAGGTAGTGAAAGAGCAGGGTGCTGACCACATTATTAACTGTAAGTCAGAAGACCAAAAGTCCGGGGTACGACGTTTTCGAGAAGAGGTAAAAGCGCTTACCGGAGGGCGTGGGGTTGATATGGTTTATGATGGTGTTGGCGGTGATATTTCGCTAGAAAGTATGCGTTGTGTTTCATTTGGTGCTCGCTTTTTAGTTGTCGGCTGGGCTTCAACACCTTTTGTCGCGAAGGGAAAGGGGCAGCGTGGCGCGCCGAATGCCAACATGCTACCGACCAATCTTATTATGATGAAAGGGTTAAAAGTACTGGGTTGCCCGACGGTGATCTCCACTCAGCATGATGCATCGATTCGTCCTGAACGCTTACAGAAAATTATGCAGTGGGTCGAAGCGGGGCAATTAAAGCCCTATATTTCGCACACTTTTCCCTTGTCTGAGATTAAAAGCGCGATGAAATCAAAATGGGCCGGTGACGTTATTGGCGGTTGTGTTGTGCATCCCGGTGCCTCTTCTTAGTACTTGCAGGTTTTAAACACTCAATATTTCAAATAAAAATAAGGTAATAGTATGGAGTTCACGCTAGAGCATAATCAAATTCGCGAAACAGCGCGTAAGTTTGTACAAAATGAAATTAACCCTAATATCCCTGAGTGGGAAGAGTCTGGTCGATTTCCTGCACATGAACTGTTTAAAAAACTCGGAAATTTAGGTTTGTTAGGGATTCATAAACCCGTGGAATATGGTGGCATGGGTTTGGACTATTCGTACAACCTTGTGGCCGTTGAGGAACAGGGGCGGGCAATTGGAGCGGGCGTGCCGACCGCGATTGGTGTGCAAACTGACATGGCGACACCCGCTTTAGCGCGTTTTGGAAGTGATGCATTGAAACGAGAGTTTTTGGCTCCCGCTATCTCGGGGGATCTCATTGCCAGCATTGCAGTAACCGAACCTAGTGCGGGGTCTGATGTGGCAAATATCAAGACTACCGCGCGAAAAGTAGGCGATGATTATATTATTAATGGCAGTAAAACCTTCATCACCAACGGAAATCAGTGCGATTTTTTTACTTTGTTATGTAACACCAGTGACGGAGACCCGCACGGGAATAAGTCTTTAATTATCGTACCTGCAAATTTACCGGGCGTGGATAGAAGTACATCATTAAAGAAAATGGGCTTGCTGTGTTCAGATACCGCCACGATATTTTTTGATGATGTGCGTGTACCGCAATCGTATTTGATTGGTGTTGAAGGAGCGGGGTTTATGATGCAGATGCAGCAGTTTCAAGAAGAGCGTCTGTATTGTGCAGCAGGCACCTACCCAACACTTGAAAATATTATTGAAGAAACCATTCGCTATACGCAGGAAAGAAAAACTTTTGGAAAACCAATTATTGCCAATCAAGTCGTTCAGCATCATTTGGTTGAAATGATGACGGAGGTTGCAGCGGTAAAAGCGCTAACGCATGAAGCGTGTTCGGCTTATATACGGGGTGAAGACGTCACGATACTTGCGTCTATGGCAAAGCTAAAAATAGGAAAACTGGTACGTACGATTCCAAGTGATTGTTTGCAGTACTGGGGCGGCGCGGGTTATATGGCTGACAGTATCGTGGGTCGTGCATATCGAGATACGCGAGTGGTGGCAATTGGAGGTGGGGCTGATGAAATTATGTGTGGCATTATCGCGAAGCTCAAAGGCTTGAATCCTCGGTAGACTCATTTCTTTATAAATAGACTAAGCCTAGGCGTTGATTGATTTTTAACGGATGAATCCCTGTGTTGTTAAGGCTTATAATTTTTGCATCCAGACAGCAAAAAAAAGTGTATAACGTACGCGAGAAAAACTCGTTCAAATCATAAGGTAAATATAGTGGCTCAGAAATATTACGTAGTATGGCAGGGTAGAGAAACCGGAATTTTTACCGACTGGAGCACCTGTAAAAAACATATCGATCACTTTGCCGGAGCGAGATATAAATCATTTAAAACATTGGGTGAAGCGGAAGCGGCATTTAAGGGGGCACCAAAGCCTGCTGGTTCAAAAGGAACAGCGGGAAAAAAGAAACCGGGGCTTAAAACGTATACTGCCAATGAAATATCTGCCATGAAAATAGAGACCAAAATTTTTACTGATGGCGGTTGTGAGCCTAATCCCGGAAAAGCCGGTTCGGGTGTTGCGGTGTATCGGAATGATGTCATTGATGAGCTTTGGTATGGCTTATATAACCCGAAAGGTACAAATAATACTGCTGAATTGAATGCATTATACCAAGCCTTGGTGATGGCTAAAGAGGAGGTAAGTCATAAAAAAACTGTGGTAATTTTCTGTGACTCAAAATATTCAATTCAGTGTGTTACCCAGTGGGCCGTTAACTGGCAGAAAAAGGGTTGGAAAAAATCTGGTGGTGAAATAAAGAATTTAGAGTTGATCAAAGAGATGTTTGCATTACATCAAGAACTTAAAAATGATATTCAAGTGTTGCATGTAAATGGACATGTAGGGGTTGAGGGCAATGAGTTGGCTGATCGCATGTCTATTATAGCTATCGAAACCAGAGACACTGACTTCACCCGCTACCGGGAATCGATAGATGTCGATGCGATTTTAGCAATGAGAACCGGCTGAACTTAGTCGCTTAACAACGTCGCTTAGCATCGTCGCGTTACATCGCCTTTGGTGTGATCAGAAACTCTATTTTTTGTGAGAGATATAAAATGAATTTACAGGAATCAATCGCGCTGATTAAAAGCTTCAGCCCAAAGGGATTATCACTGAGTAAAAGTGAAGATAATTCAAGACGAATAGTGCTGGAGCAGGAAACTGCGTGCTCGTTTCCGCCAGAATTAAAAGAATACATCGATAAAGTTTGTCCGTTGGAAGCTCTGTATTTCAATGGCGTGGGTAATCCTGTTGAAATCATTCCAAAGAGTGAACTGTCTTGGGTCATGGATGGGTATAACGTCAATCCAGAGACAAAAGAGCCCATTACTACTTGGGATGACGCATGGTTTCTAATCGCGATTGAAGGTGGTGAACCGGTCATCGTTAAGCTGGATCAGCAAGATCATAGCTCTACCGTTTATAGTGCGATGCATGGTGATGGAACGTGGGATTTTTTTCCTATCGCAGATTCCATTGGGCAATTTCTTGTCTGTGCTGCAGCGCTTGAGCATGCGATGAATTTCCCCGGCATTGATGACCCTCTGGACGACGACTTCAATCTAGTCGGTGACGCAGCCAAATGGCTATTTCCGTTTATTAAAAAACATGCCGAAAGCTATTACGATGAATGGGTTTCAGTGTTTGAAAATTTTGAGGACGCTTAATAGGTATGAAAAATTCAACCATGACTACGACGAATGTCACCTGTGCATCATGCAATGCAACAAACCGTCTACCTAGTGACCGATTAGTCGATAAGCCAAAATGCGGGAAATGCAAAAAGCCAGTTTTTAGCGGGAAACCGATTGACTTAAAGGCCGCGAATGTTGCCGCGATATTGAATCATAATGAGCTGCCGGTGTTAGTCGATTGCTGGGCACCTTGGTGTGGCCCGTGTAAAAGTTTCGCGCCTACTTTTGAAAAAGCTGCCAAAGAGCTAGAGCCTAGGTTACGGTTTGCAAAGCTGAATACCGAAGCGCAGCAAACGGTTGCCGCGCGTTGGCGAATTCAATCTATTCCAACACTTATCTTGTTTAAGCAAGGAAAAGAAACTGCACGTTTGTCAGGCGCACAACCTTTAGGGCAGTTGAAAGCATGGCTAAAGAAACAAGGCGTTGCTTAGAAAGATGCTAGAGAGGTGTTTGAGGTTTTGATAAACCCTCGGCAAGGAAATCTACCAGTAGCCGGATTTTTGAAGACAAATGACGGTTATGTGGATATAAGGCCCAGATACCTTGTTCGACTTCACGGTAATTGTCTAGCATTGTAATGAGCTGTTTGTCTTCAATATAAGGCTGCACATAATAGTCTGGAAGTTGAATGACCCCGATCCCTTTTAATGCGGCATCAACTAATCCGTAACCGCTATTGCAACGTATGTTGCCCGACACCTTGATATTCTTTTCTTTGTCAGAAACCTGAAAACGCCATGAATCAAAAGAGCCTCGCAAACAATTATGTTTTTCAAGTTCAGATAATGAGTGGGGAGCGCCATAGGTATTTATATAAGCTGCTGATGCACAGACATATTGTGTACGAACAGCCAGTTTTTTTGCCATCATGGTCGAGTCGCTTAATCGCCCAAGACGAATAGCCAAGTCATAGCCTTCGTCTACTAAATCAACAGTCTGGTTGGTTAGATTAATGTCTATCTCAAGCTCTGGGTACAGCTTCACAAAATCGTTAACCAAAGGAACAATGCTGTCTTCACCATAGCTAACAGGTGCAGTTAATTTTATCTTACCGCGTGGCTTGCTCTGCAAATTTGTAATGACCCGTTCGGCGTCTTCTAAACTGTCGAGAATACTGCGGCATTGATGGTAATAAACATTGCCTACCTCGGTTAACGAGACTTTTCGTGTGGTTCTATATAGTAATTTAGCGTCAAGTCGCTCCTCTAATGCGCTGACCTGCCGACTGACTTGAGCGGTTGATATACCTAAGTGTTTGGCCGCAGCAGTAAAGCTCTCTGATTCTGCAACGGCAGTAAACTCACTAACCCCATCCCATAAGTACATTATTACCCTCCAGTAAAAGTTAATTACAGTTTAGAGGTATTATCATTAAATTAGAAATAACTATAATTGTTTTATCCAGAAAGGGCGCAGGTGACTATACTAAATTGCATCCTTTTAAGAGCCGATAAGAAATAGAACCTAATTAGAAATAAGACTAAAACACAAAATACGAATTGAATGGAGAGAGCAAGAATGTCTGAACAATTTATTAAATCAAAAGCCGCCATCGCCTGGGGGCCAAATCAGCCACTCACGATAGAAGAAGTAGATGTCATGCTTCCAAAGGCGGGGGAAGTATTGGTTCGAATCGTAGCGACTGGCGTGTGCCACACTGATGCCTTTACGCTTTCCGGCGAAGATCCGGAAGGAATATTTCCTGCCATTTTAGGGCATGAAGGTGGCGGAATTGTTGAGCAAGTGGGCGAAGGTGTTACCAGTGTTGAGGTTGGCGATCACGTTATTCCGCTTTATACCCCTGAGTGTGGCGAGTGTAAATTCTGTAAATCGGGTAAAACCAATCTCTGTCAGAAGATCAGGGAAACACAGGGTAAAGGCTTAATGCCTGATGGTACGACGCGATTTTATAAAGACGGTCAACCTATTTTTCACTATATGGGCTGCTCTACATTCTCTGAATACACTGTACTTCCAGAAATATCTTTGGCAAAAGTAAACAAAGACGCGCCTCTGGAAGAGGTTTGTCTGCTCGGTTGTGGTGTGACGACTGGTATGGGAGCTGTGATGAACACCGCTAAAGTCGAAGAAGGTGCAACCGTGGCCATATTTGGTTTGGGCGGTATCGGTTTGTCGGCGGTGATCGGTGCCACCATGGCAAAAGCGAGCCGGATTATTGCGATTGATATTAATGAAAGTAAATTTGAATTAGCCCGTAAGCTGGGAGCAACTGACTGTATTAACCCTAAAGACTACGATAAACCTATTCAGGATATTATTGTCGAGTTAACGGATGGGGGAGTTGATTACTCATTTGAATGTATCGGAAATGTCGACATCATGCGTTCAGCGCTTGAGTGTTGCCATAAAGGTTGGGGTGAATCAGTCATTATTGGTGTTGCCGGTGCAGGTAAAGAAATTTCAACCCGCCCCTTTCAATTGGTTACCGGTCGTGTCTGGCGTGGATCAGCCTTTGGTGGCGTTAAAGGTCGCACAGAGTTGCCTGATTATGTCGAACGTTATTTAGCGGGTGAATTTAAACTCAATGACTTCATTACTCATACCATGAGTCTTGAAGAAATTAACGAATCTTTCGAATTGATGCATAAAGGCGAAAGTATTCGTACCGTTATCCACTTCGATAAATAGACTGCCCCTAAAAATAACAGCCCGTTCTTTTAAAAAAGAGGGCTGTTAGAGATAATTGATGATGAATGAAAAGCTAACACTGATTGAGAACATTAGTTCAAATAAGAGCTTTGGTGGCTGGAATAAGCAATATACCCACCGCTCTGAGGTACTTAACTGCACCATGCGGTTTGCAGTTTATTTACCGCCTCAAGCGTCTATGGGAGTTAAAGTTCCTGTACTTTACTGGTTGTCAGGGCTGACCTGCACCGATGAAAATTTCATGCAAAAAGCTGGCGTGCAGCGTATCGCAGCAGAACTGGGGGTAGCTATTGTCGCGCCTGATACCAGTCCTAGAGGCGAAGATGTTATTGATGACCCGGATCAGGCCTATGACTTGGGTTTGGGGGCAGGGTTTTATGTTAATGCCACCCAAAAGCCTTGGAATACACATTACCGAATGTATGATTATGTTTTAAGTGAGCTGCCGGATATCATTGAATCGCACTTTCCGGTGAATGATAAGCGTGCCATCAGTGGTCACTCTATGGGCGGTCATGGTGCGCTTGTGTTGGCACTGCGAAACCCGAAGCGTTATACATCAAGTTCTGCATTTAGCCCTATTAGTAACCCAATGAACTGCCCTTGGGGTCAAAAGGCTTTTAATGCTTATTTAGGGAAAGATAAAGCGCTTTGGGCTCAATACGATGCCAGTGTGCTATTACGTGATGCACAGGAACATGTGCCGGTATTAGTGGATCAAGGTCTCGATGATGACTTTCTATCTCGAGAGTTGAAGCCTGAAACGCTAGAAGCGGCAGCAGAGGCGAATGGTTACCCATTAGAATTACGTCAGCATGCAGGTTATGACCATAGTTATTATTTTATTAGTAGCTTTGTTGAGGATCACCTTCGTTTTCATGCCGGTTTTTTTGAAAAGAGCACTACGTAATCGTAGTACATGCTTTTCAAGAATATGTTGTTTAGAATCAAAGTGAATAGGAGGATATATTCGAAATTCATGCAAGCAGGAGATCAATCATCTACTGCTTAGCTGGCTGAAAGCCCTCTTTGGCAAAAAATAAGCTAGGTATTTTTTTATATTATTTTGTTCTCACTGAAATAATACAAATCACAACTCATGATAACAGGGCCTGCTTAAATCAAGTTAACAAGTAAGGTTAACAGAGGAGGTTATGTGCCCTAGGCGTATGACCAGTAGTCACATAAGTCATACTTTCAAACTTCATAATATTCATCATATAGAGTCGCAATGATACCCCGTCTTTCAGTTGGTAAATAATTGTTGCTAAATGTAGTTAACAGGACTATAAGAGTTGATGGGATTAAATTATTGTAATGTGACTGCCAGCAATTTTTATATGTGCATTAGGCAATAAAAACTACGTTGAATTCTCCACCAGGGTTAGGTGTCATTATGCTTCGAACTATTCTATTCAGCTTCTTGGTAATTTTGTTATCAGCGTGTGGTGGAGGTGGTGGAGGCGGTGGATCTGATGATACTAAAGGCGGCCCGACAGCTTCTGATATAGACGGCGATGGTATCCCCAATGATACCGACCCCGATATTGATGGCGATACTTATTTAAATGCAGATGATGCTTTCCCAGAAGATAAGGAAGAATGGCTGGATACGGATAGCGATGGTATTGGGGATAATAGTGATCCAGACATCGATAATGATACACATTTAAATGATGATGATGTCTTTCCAGAAGATGAAAACGAATGGGCAGATTTGGATGGTAATGGTGTAGGCAATAATAGCGATCCAGACATTGATGGTGATAGCTACTTAAATGCTGATGATACTTTTCCGGAAGATAAGAATGAATGGGCTGATTTGGACGGAGATGGGGTAGGTAATAATAGTGACCCTGATGTGGATGGCGATGGTATTCTCAATGATGTTGATAGCGATAATACTGGGCCAAATGTAAAAGTTGCGATTACCAGTCCAAACTCGCTCGTTACGGTCGGTGTTTCGCCTATTAATATTACCGGCACCATTGAAGGTGATGCCGTCCTCACTATAAACGGCACTTCCGTGAGCCACACTAATGGCGCATTTACCGCAGATGTATCCCTAAATGAAGGCCATAACACAATTGAAGCTCGAGCAGTTCTGGGGACTCGGGTTATAACGGATATCATTTCAGTCTCGCTTGATGCGACCCCCCCTCATGTCACAATAGAATCACATTTTGACGGTGACAAGGTCTATGAATCGCAAATAACAGTAACAGGGCTTATTAACGATATTGTGCGAGGCACAATTGAGGAAGAACAGTCTAATGTGACGGTTAACGGGATAGCTGCCACCATTTCAAATCGTAGTTACTCAGCAGAGATTACTTTAGACGAAGGCGCAAATGCGGTTGTCGTGACAGGGGCTGACCAAGTTGGAAATACCGAGAGTGAAACCATTTCTCTTGAATACGTCATACCTGTTGGTCGTTCTCTTGCCGTGGTGAGTGGTAAAGGCCAATCAGCTAAAATCAATGAAACTCTTTTAGAGTCTTTGCAGGTCAAGGTGCTAGACCAAGATGATAATCCGGTTGAAGGTGAGACGGTAGTATTTAGAGTCATACAGGGTTCTGGATCTGTTGGTGTTGGCACAGAAAAAGAAGGGCGAGCAATTGTTGTCGACACGGATGTTAGTGGGCTTGCCGCTACTTCTTTCGCAGTGGGTACTCGTGTTGGTACTGCGAACCATAAAGTGCGTGCAGCGGTTGTAGGTTACGAAAATCAAGTAGTGATTGAGGCTTCGGCAACAGGGGGCGTTGGAAATAAATTAAGTGTTAACTCTGGAAACAATCAGCGAGGAGCGGTCGGGCAGTTATTACCTGAAGCCTTTATCGTTTCAGTGACAGATGCAGGGGCGAATGTTGTTGAAGGCGCACGTGTAGAATTTTCAAGCACAATCGGTGGCGGACTTTTTTCAAATGGTGAGGCGAGTTTTGAGTCGCAAACTGATAGTGACGGTCGAGCCACAGCAGAGTTTACACTAGGCACTTTAACGGGCCTTGATGCACAGCGAGTGCTCGTGACATTAATCGACGGACCAGAAGGGGAAACAATCACTTCAGGATTTTCAGCAACCGCATTTGAACCTAAAGCTGCTGGGGATACAAAAATTAGTGGCGTTGTTTTAGATAATCAAGACGGGCCTATCCCAAATGTGACCGTACGAATTGAAGGTTCAGTAAGGCAGGCTGTGACGGATGCACAGGGACAGTTTGAGATAACAGAGGTTCCTGTCGGCCCTGTTCATTTAATTGCTGATGGCTCGACGACCACCATAGAGGGTGAATTTCCCTCGCTAAGTTATAATCTTGTGACGATCTCTGGGGTTGATAACCCTCTGTCTGCACCTATTTACATGGTTAAAATTGACACTGAAAATGCGGTGTATGCCGGCCTTGAGGATGCTTCTCTAGAGCTTGATGAATTCCCTGGTTTTAAGTTAGAAATATCCAAAGGCTCTGTGACTTTTCCTGATGGTTCTAAAGAGGGGTTAATATCGGCAACTCCTGTCAATTCCTCGAAAGTACCGATGGCGCCACCTAACGGCATGCAGCCGCAATTTATTGTGACCATTCAACCAACTGGGGCAACATTTGACCCTCCCGCAAGATTAACGCTTCCAAATGTAGATGCACATCCTATCGGCGCTCAAGTTGAAATGTATTCTTATGATCATGACTTAGAAGAGTTTGTTGCAATAGGTTTAGGCACTGTTAGTGAGGATGGTGCGCTCGTTGCTTCAAATCCTGGTGTCGGAGTTGTTAAGGCTGGTTGGCATTGTGGCTCGCAGCCTGCTGGTTCAGGGTGTTGTCAGAGTGGGGCTGGTTGTGGTTATTGTTATAACAAAACTGAAGGGTGTCCAGGAGGGTGTGAGCTTGTACCTTCGCGACCTGCTGAGAATCAGTCTGTCGGAAACTGTCAAAAGGAATTGTGTAGTGGCAGTACGCCCGATAATAGCGATACACCACCTAGTGAATGCGGAACATGTAAAGATGGTGCACTGGATATTGATGAAACAATTGTTTTACAGGATCAGAAACCTGATGACTGTAAAGAGCTATTGTGTGGTGGGGGCTTTAACCCTAAAGATGAAACCTCAGAGGTTCAAAAGAACCCTGCTAACCAGTGTAAGCTTTGTGGTGAAGGTAGTTTAAAAGATGCGGCAGATACAACGACTTGTGGAGATGGCACTGACCAACAGAAATGTTATACCTGTAAAGGAGGGCAATGTGGGAATCATTGTGAAGCAAGCAGTGTCACGCAAAAGTTTGAGAGTACAGCGCCAGACTTCGTTTTGAATGCTTTGACCTCCTTCCCTGATGCCTTGGATGCCTCGCCCATATTTACAGCAGAGTTAAAACCATTCATAGATATGTCTCTAGAGACTGGCGAGAAATGCTGCAAAAATTGTGAAACTCCTGGGCCTCAGCCGTATAGAAAGTTTAGCGGGGCTGCAGGTATAAAAGGTGTCGTACAAGCCACCATTCCTAACTTGGGGGTTGCTCATAAGTTCCCTAAAAAACCTACCAGCTTTATTGGTTTCTCAGTTAAAGGAAAGATCTTTATCACTGCTGCTGGTGCAACCATTGAGGTGGATGCAAGAGGCGAGACGAACTACCTTGATATCGATTGTCCAGGTGAAGACTGTGGTGACTTCTTCCTTGGTTCGACATTTAATGCCTTAATTGGGCCTCAGGTTGACCTGTCTGTATCGTTGGTCGATTGTACGGATCCAAAATGTAAAGACAGTACAACAATTGTTGCCGTAAGCGGTAAAGGGTCTATTGCATTAACCGTTAAAGGTAATATCGGTTTGAAGCGAGTATCCGGCCCACAATGTGGAACTAATTGTTTAGGGTTAACACTTGACCCTGTCTCAGGTGCGGCAAAGGGTTCTATTAGTTTCGAATTTTTGTTTAAGAAGTGGACTATGTCTGGCTCAACAGATCCAATCATATTTTATGCAGGAGGGGCTTGGGGTGCAGGATGTAACTAATTGCTTAGGACATAAGAGGGTATTTATGAAATATACTTTGTCGATAATCTTGATCTGTTTGGCACCATTTTCGGATGCCAAAGAAGTCTGTTTACCACTGACCGCTGCGGGTGATATCAGCATGAAGCTGGTGACTGCTGAACAAGAACAAGTCAGTAAGTCGAAGGAAGTATTTTCTGCTTTTATAAAGTACGCTAAAAAGGATGATATCAAAGGCATCATGTCAACGTATTCAAAGTATGACTCTAGCGATGCAAGTCTTCAAAAGGCCTTAAGACAAACACCTGATAAGTTCTCGCTTTATAATGCAATTACCAAAACTACATTTGGTGATAGTTTTAAGTGGGGCGATTATGTGGTCTCGTTAATCGAGTATGAATATCAAGGCCAAACTGCACGGATGGTGCAAGGTTTTTTCTGTACAAAATATGCTTGCCAAGTAAGTGATGTGTTCGATCGACCTGCTGTTGCTGAGGATCAAATTTTACGCTTTTTCGAGCAGTATCGATTTTCAGGGTGGAATGGCAAAACCTGCCCATCTAAAAAAACAGCCTCTTTTCCTGTTTACCCGACTGCTAGTATCAACAAAAAAATTAACCCTTTAACGGTTTTTATCAATACACCGGTTGAGCCCTTAGGTAAGGGTAAAAAGCTAGGCATTGTTAAGGACTTTTCAGATTGTAAAGAAAGGCTTCTAAAGCAAAAAGCACAAAGCCCCGCCAAAACTGAATCAGTTGTTTTGATGAATGATTTTGTTGGTACGTGTTCGAAAAATATGGATGCTTACAGTTTGGTTCCTGTTGTTAAGGTCTCTGACATCGATCGCTTAGCGTATATGACAAGTGATCCTTTTTTAAATTTGTTCCATGACGGTGAATTTACCCGGTTGTATCAAATTTCAGATGGACAAAATGATGTATCTGTTTATTTGGTTAATACGGCTAATGGCGAAAAATCCTTATTCCTTCTTCCATTAATTAAGTCTAATGGAAAGAGTTATTTCGACTGGGAGTATTTTGGGGGTGGTGCTGCGCAAAGTATTATGACGCCATTTTTCGTACAGCATTTAAGGAATCAGTTTCCTTTATTGTTTGTTGGTAATTCATAACAGATTGAAGGTGGATAGTGTTGACTAATGTGATATTTAATTATGTTCGCTCAAAGCGATCTGAGGCGTTCAAGAATGCATTTGTCTCGGTTGCAGTATTATTAATTAGTCTGTTTTGTCTTAACTTTTTACCAAATATTAAGGCGAATGAACAATTAATAATTTATGGCGTTTTAGCGGCTGTTTTTATAGGAATGTGGATTTTTCTTGTTATTCCTAACCTATTAAAAAACGGGCGTCTTGAGTATTACGTTGACCAAGAAATAGTTAGGTGTTTATTGCCTGATGGTGACGGCTATACCATACGAATTGAAGACATTGATCAGGTTGAGAAAATCAGATCAATGACAAGAGATAATTACGTTGACTATTGGATTAATTGTAAAAAAGGCGAGGATTATTTGATTCCTGCCATATTTGGTTTATCGCCACATAAGGTTTTGAAAGCGATAGAAAAAGCAAAGCCAGAATTAATTATTAAGAAGAAAGTCGACTATTGATTTATATAAAGTGATCGTTATAGCTAGTTAGATGTTTAAATTAGATGGAATTTTAATCATGTATATAAAAAAGCTGCTATTCATACTATTGTTTTTACCTACATTCGTATTTGCAGAAGAGTTTGAGCTTGATGATACGTGTGTAATTAATGTTTTAAATAGAACCGTTTCGGCTACTGGGAATGGTGACTTTACGCTTCCAAATGTGCCTTCTAATATGGGACTAATCCGTGCTCGGGCAACCTGTGTGCGAGAAGATAAGACGATAAGTGCACAAACTGATTATTTCTCGGTTACCAATAACCAGTCTACCAATGTTGGAGAGTTCAAAACAAAAGAACAGGGTATTCCAAAAGAAATTTTATTAAATGGTTTGCAAGAACCTATTAATGTTTTTGGAATTAATGAACTCATCCAGATCAATGCTCAAATCTTATTTAGTGATGGCACAACCGCTGCGGCTAGCCAAGAAAACGGTGCAAACTATATTTCCTCAAATTCAGCAATTTTTTCAGTTGGTGAGAATGGCTTACTCACATCTTTAGGAAATGGTGAGGGGATCTTGACCATACGAAAGGATGGTGTGCTCCGTATTGTACGTGTCAATGTGTTTAGTTTTGGTGATGCTGACGGCGATGGAATACCTGATGAATATGAAACACTAAATGGCCTTGATCCTACAGACCCGATAGATGCGTTTGAAGACCAAGACAATGACGGTCTTAGTGCGTTGGAGGAATTTGATGCTGGAACAAATCCGTTTGTGGCAGATACAGATGAAGATGGCATTAAAGATGGTGAGGAGTTAATAGAGGGTGAAGATGGTTTTATCACAAGCCCATTATTAGCTGACTCTGACGGAGATAGCTTATCCGACGCTGTGGAAATTGTGGTTGGGTCAGACCCTAATGACAGTGCAGACACGGATATGGCATCAGCGTTGGTGTCAATCAGCTCAAGTCCTTCAAGTGTCGTTATTACCTTTAATGCGATAGATAGTGAGACTAGCGCTCAATTAGCGATTAAAGGGGTGTTAATTGATGGTTCAGAAATAGATCTCACCGCGAGCTCAACCGGAACGAATTATTCTTCAAGTGACTTATCAGTTGCTAGTTTTGGACTTATTGACGGTAAGGTTTTTGGTGGGCAAGGTGGGAATGCCGTCGTTACTGTGACAAACAATGGAAAACAAACCTCTGTCAGCGTACTAGTGAAACAGTTTGAAGCAAAAGCGCTATCAGCGGTTAGTATTCCTGGCTATGCCAATAATGTCGACGTGAATGGTGATTATGCTTTCGTCGCAGCGGGTTCAGCAGGACTGCAAGTTGTTGATGTTTCTGATCGAAGTGCACCAACAGTTGTCGCAAGTTTAGATACTGACGGCACGGCTATTGACATAAAAGTGCTTGGCAGCTTGGTCTACATAGCTGATGGTGAATCAGGCCTAGTAGTGATTGATATTGCTGACCCACTCACACCAACACTCGTTAGCTCTTTTGATACGGCTGGTGTGACTCAAGATCTTCAGGTTGATTTTAATTATGCCTATCTTGCAAATGGCAGTACAGGTATTGAAATTGTAGATATATCTGAACCTAGCAAATTGACGAGCGTCGCTACATTACAAGGTTTAGGTACTGTTCGGGGTATTGATATTGAAGGCGATCGGTCAGTGGTCGTGGCTGATAATTCTTTAATTGTCCTGGATGTAACGGATAAACAAAGCCCTATGAGAATTGGCAGTGTTAATATTAGCCAAGCTAAGGATGTGGTTATAGATGGGGATTATGCACACGTAGCGGCATACTCATCGGGCTATCGTGTGGTCAATATTTCTAATCCTGCATCGCCTTTTATCGAGGGTGGTCAGGCAACGATTGCGCCAAGAGATGTACATTTAACTCGAGACTTTGCTTTCTATGCAGAGCAACTGTTCCCGAATGTGGTTGCTTTCGTTAATATTTTCGATCCTTCAAATCCTGTGTTCCAAGGTACTATTAATCTATCAGGTTTTGGTGATTATGCGGGTACAGGGATTTCACTAGATGCTAGTTATGCCTATATTACTGAAGAAAATTATGTCGTTCGCGCCGATTATGGCACAAGCGGAAATACTAAGCTTTTCATCGCGCAATATAGAGATATCAATGATAACAATGGTGTTTCACCAACGGTATCTTTAACGACACCGACTGAAGGTCAGGTTGTTGTTGAAGGTCGCCGTTTTACGATTAGTGCTAATGCCGATGATGATATTGCGGTTGCGAAGGTTGATTTCTTTATTAATGGTGAATTGGTTTTCCAGGATTCTACTTCGCCTTATCAATTGTCATATACCGTAACGGGTGGTCTGGCCTTACTTCAAGTATCCGCCACAGCAACCGACTTGGGTGGAAATACGGCCGACACAATACTTGTGAACGTGACGGTACAGCCTGATGGTGATGATGATGGCTTGGGTGATAATGAAGAAGTGGATACCTATTCTACTGACCCTGAAAACCCAGACTCAGATAGTGATGGTTTGCTTGACGGTGATGAAATTGCTTTAGGAACTGATCCAAACGACAAAGATTCTGACGATGATGGCATTGAGGATAATACCGAGGTTCTAAACCAGACAGACCCTCTCAACCCTGATATTACATCACCTATTATTTCTGAAACTGATCCAGCTGATGGGGCGACTGAAATACCTGAAAATTCTTCTATTAGTATTAAATTCAATGAGCCCTTGTTAGCGAAGTCCGTCACTAATGGCAGTTTATCTTTACTAAAAGAAGGTACGACAGACGTTGCTGGCAACTTGAAACTAATCTCAAGTAATACCGAATTATTGTTTACTCCTGATGCATTAATGGCAGACCTTACTGCTCACACCGTTAAGCTTATTGGTCTTAGGGATATGGCTGGAAATCTGATTGATGATACAACGGAGTTCGGCTTTACAACAGGTAATTTGATTGATACTACGCGACCAGAAATAGCTGACATTAACCCAACAAACAATGCGGTGGATGTGCCTGTAAATGCCGCGTTAACAGTAATAATGAGCGAAGCAATTAACCCTGGTACAGTTACGGACGAGAGTTTTGTAGTCATCGACCTGGCGAATAGCCTGAAGATCCCGGGCATCATCAGTGTTAATGATGATAAAACGGTTATTAGCTTTGTTCCAAATGCTGCATTTTTAGTGGGGCGCCAGCATCGTGTTTATTTAAGTTCAGAAATAACGGATCTGTTTGGGAATAACTTATCTGGAACATATAGATACTTTACAACCTCTTTCGAGTTAGATGGTGACGCACCGCTTGTTGAGGTGACGAACATTAGCCATGGTGATGTGAATGTACCCTTAAATGCGAAGCTTATTGTTCGTTTTGATGAACCAATTAATGCACTTTATCTCTCTAAATTAAAACTCAAGTTAGATGGAGTTGATGTAGCGACGGCTCATGTTCTTGCAAATGACCGACGTACCGTCACTCTAACACCGAACGAACTGCTTACTGCGGATAGTAGTTATACCTTAGATATTGACAATATTCAGGATTTAAGTGGGAACCTGATCCCTAGTGCAGTCGTTATTGGTTTTAATACAGGCGCTGAATCGGACACTACGCAAGGTGCGTATACAAGCTTCACTCCAACCCACAATACAATTGATGCTCCCTTAAATATAGAATTAAGCGTTCGTTTAAATGAGCGTGTGGCACCCACATCTGTATCTACTGCTACCTTCTACCTACAAGACCTTACTGTGAATAAACCGGTTCAGGGGCAAACAACTCTAAGTGAAGGCAATACGCGTTTAAGTTTTACACCCAATGTTGATTTATTGCCGTATCACAAATATCGCTTGTACTGGAGTTATGGCACATTTTTACTCGACTTGGCAGGTAACCGAATCGGCTCGTACCATTATACTGACTTCACGACCAGTGACTCTGCGGTTGGAACGAGCTTAACCGTTGTGCCTAGTTTTGTGGATGGCGCGGCAGAGATGCCATTGAATACACGGTTGGTATTAAACTCTGAACGATTACTAAGTCCTTTATGTGTCAGTGATACTGTCGCCACACTCACTGGCGGTGCTAGTCCGTTAACCCTCGATGCAGCCTTGCTCAGCCAATATCAACTAGCTCTAACTGTGCCAGAAAATCTCCTTGCCTCTACGAGCTATCAGCTCACAGTAACTGGTGTGTGTGATTATTCGGGCAATGAACTTGCAGCGTATACGATTACATTTACCACCGGCACCGATACAGAAGCCGATACGGCTTACCCAAGAGTTTCCACTGTTTCGCCGCTGAATACAGCCATAGATGTTGCCGCGAATTCTAATGTAGTGATCACTTTTGATGAAATTGTTGACCCTCATACGCTTGCTTCTATAGAAGTACGTGTAAATGGTTTAACTGGTAATGTGGCAGGTGATTTCACAGCGAGTGGTAATGTGGTGACTTTCACGCCTCTTGATCCTTTCCCCGGTGAACAGCGTATTAATGTGTATGTATCTAAAGTGGCTGATTTCTCGGGTAACGCATATACCTCACGACAGTTCAGCTCCTATTTTACCACGGCACCTAATCTTGATAACCAGGTGCCAACAGTCGTGAGTGTTTCTCCTGCTGACAATAGTTTAGATATTAACCCTAGCCAACCTGTGGTTATTACCTTCAGTGAATCATTAGACTCCAGCACCCTAAATAATACCCATTTTGTATATTGGGCGAATGGCGCGTTAATTACGCCAACAGTTTATCGTTCGACAGATAATCGTACCGTCACATTAAATGCCAGTTTACCTAGTGAAAGTCTCGTGACTTTGATTGTAACTAACAACGTTAAAGACTTATCCGGTAATGTTTTAGCCGATTTCACAAGTATCTTTACAACTGGGGTGGCGGATACGGATAGGCAGCGACCTAGTATTGTTCGACAATATCCTACTAATGGCGCAACACAAATAACTGATAAAATTGTGCTTTATAGTAATGAACGTTTAGATAGTAATAGTATTACGGATGCTTTTCATATTGCGCAAAATGGTATATTAATTTCTGGTACGACTACTATTTCAGTCGATGGCCAAGTGATTGAGTTTGTGCCTGATAATACCTTTGAATCGAACGCTTTAGTTCATATCTATCTGCAAAGCACAGCGACTGATTTGTCTGATAATGCTTTATATAATTACCAGACTTACTTCCGTACGCCAGCAGAGGTTGGGGACCTGATCGGCGTGCGTCCAACGCCCGTAATATATAGTCCTACAAACGGTTCCACCGATATACCTCTGAATCCGAAGTTACAAGTTCGCTACAATGAAATATTAGATGCTTCGACGGTGAATGATACGAATGTCATGCTACTTGATGCCAATGGTATTACTGTCGATGCTACGGTTAACTTAGCTGCTGATGGCATGACGATTATGATAGCCCCCGTCAGTTTGCTAATACAAAATGCATACTATTATGTGCGTGTGACTGATGGCGTTGCTGATACAGAGGGAGATGCTTCCTATTATTACAGTGGTTTATTTGGCTTTACTACAGGTGAAACAGCGGTAGAAGATACGCAATCTCCTACTGTCTTAATGATGAGTCCCGCCAACGGTTCAACAAATGTGCCTTTGAATGCTCAATACTATGTGCGTGTAAATGAACGTTTGAATCCATTGAGTTTCCCTGTTGATGCTGGTCTGAATGTGATGTTTTCAGCGAATGATAAAGAGGTCAGTTATGCGCCAGTAGATATTATTTTACCTATGGATAGTGAGGTTACAGAGAGTGTACCCACTATGACAGATATTGCTGGCAACCAAATAACAACCTTCAGTACGACGTTTAATACGGCAAATAGTATTAACTTGGATCGGGTAAGTATTATTAAGAATTCTCCAATATCCGGGGCGACAGATGTTGCTGTTAATACCAGTATGGCTGTCAAATTATCTACAGCTATTGATCCCGTCAGCATTACTTCAGATGGCGTCTATTTAAGAGATAGTGAGAATAATACTGTTGTTGCCGCCACCGTTAATCTGGCACCAGATGGAAAAACCATTACTATTATACCGGACGAGGCTTTAAAGGTAGGGCGACGTTATTACTACTACATTTATTATTTAAGAGATCTCGCTGGTAATAGCACGTATAACAACTCTTACTATTTCGATACCAGCTTTGAAACGGATAGCACGGCACCGGTTATTGAAGGCATAAGTCTTGTCGACGGCCAAATTGATATACCTACCAATATGCAGTTGCGTATTCGTTTTAATGAACCGATTAATAATGTGAGTTTCTTCGAAGGCGAGCAAGTATTCATAGAAGATGCTAATAATGTTCGAGTGCCATTCAATACCAGTCTGGATGCTAGCCAAACAGAGTTGTTATTAATTCCTGCACAAGTATTAGCTCCAAATAGTAATTACAGCCTAACGATCCAAGACATTACTGATAGGTCCGGCAATGCTTTAGCGACCAGTACAAATATACAATTCACTACTGCGAGTTCAATTGATAACCAGATAGGAGTTTATACAGATTTTACTCCAAAAAACGGTACGACTAATGCGCCATTGAATATAGCGTTAAGGGTACGTTTGAGTGAGCGAATTGACCCACTGACCATGAATGCCTCATCTTTCTATTTGCAAGACCTAACATTGAATAAAAAGGTAGTGGGCGTATCTACCTTAAGTGAAAATGACACGCATTTAAGTTTCGTACCTAATGTTGACTTATTGCCGTATCACAAATATCGCTTGTATTGGAGCTATGGCACATTTTTACTCGATTTAGCGGGTAACAGAGTGGGCTCGTATCATTATACTGACTTCACCACCGGTGACACTGCTGTTGAAGCGAGTTTAAGCGTTGAACCAAGTTTTGTAGATGGCGCGACCGAAATGCCACTCAATACACGTCTGGTATTACATTCTGAACAATTGTTAAGTTCTTTATGCGCTGACGATACCATTGCCACACTTACAGGTGGCGCTAGTCCGTTAACGCTCGATGCCGTCTTGCTCAATCAATATCAATTAGCTTTGACTGTGCCAGAAGACCTACTAGCTTCAACTGCATATCAAATTAATATAACAGGCGTATGTGATTATGCAGGCAATCAGCTTCCGGAGTATACGATAGCCTTTACAACGGGAACTGGTACTGAAGCTGATACGGCTTACCCAAGAGTGTCTACCGTTTCGCCTGTGAATACCGCTATTGATATTGCAGCTAATTCTAATGTTGTGATCACGTTTGATGAAGCCGTTGATCCTCATACGCTTACTTCTATAGAAATACGCGTAAATGGTTTAACTGGTAATGTGGCTGGGGATTTCACTGTGAGTGGTAATGTGGTGACTTTTACGCCTCTTGACCCTTTCCCAGGTGAACAGCGCATTAATGTGTATGTGTCAAAAGTGGCTGATTTCTCGGGTAACGCATACACTTCACGACAATTCAGCTCCTATTTCACTACGGCGCCCAATATTGATAACCAGGTGCCAACAGTCGTGAGTGTATCACCTGCAGATGCAAGCTTAGATGTTAGGCCGAATCAGCCAGTGGTTATCACGTTTAGCGAGTCACTTGATTCAAGTACGGTTAATAATAATCATTTCTTTTTCTGGGTGAATGGCAGTTTAATTCAGCCTTCTGTTTATCGTTCGACGGATAACAGAACCGTAACATTGAATGCAAGCTTGCCCAGCGAAACCATCGTGACCTTGATTGTAACCAATGAGGTGAAAGATCTATCGGGTAATAACTTAGCTGATTTTGCGAGTATTTTTACGACGGGGGTCGTGGATACAGATACACAACGACCCAGTATTGTAAGACAGTACCCTGCTAATGGAGCAACACAAAAAACTGAAAAAATAGTGCTCTATAGTAATGAACGTCTTGATAGCGCTAGCATTACAAATGCTTTCTATGTTGTTCAAAATGGTGTGCCAATTTCTGGTAGCACGAGTGTATTAGTGAATGGCCAAGTGATTGAATTTGTGCCTGATAATACCTTTGAATCTAATGCGCTAATTCATATTTATCTACAAAGTACCGCGACGGACTTGTCAGGAAATGCCTTATATAACTATAAAACCACATTTACTACGCCAGCAGAGGTTGGGGATCTGATTGGTGTCCGTCCAACACCGGTAATCTATAGTCCGACAAATAGTTCTGCTGATATTCCTTTGAATCCGAAATTACAGGTTCGCTACAATGAAATATTAGATGCTACGACGGTGAATGATACAAATGTCCTCTTACTTGATGCGAATGGTGTTGCTGTTGATGCTGCGGTTAATTTAGCTGCTGATGGTGTGACTATTACTATAGAAGCAGTCAGCTTGTTAGCACAAAATGCATACTATTATGTGCGTGTGACTGATGGTGTTATGGATACAGAAGGCGATGCATCCTACTATTATAGCGGCTTGTTTGGTTTCACTACAGGTGAAACTGCGGTTGAAGATACACAATCCCCCACGGTCTTAATGATGAGTCCGGCAGATGGCTCAAACAACGTGCCTTTAAATGCCAAATATTATGTAAGAGTAGATGAGCGTCTGAACCCGTTGAGCTTCCCAAGTAATGCAGGTCTAAATGTAACGTTCGCAGCGAATGACCGAGAAATCAGTTATTCCCCCATAACTATCAACTTACCTAAAGATAGTGCCGTGACTGAAAACGTACCGAGTGTGACTGATATTGCTGGTAATCAAATTGTCGCGTTTAGCTCAACGTTTAATACAGCAAATAATATCCTTCTCGACAGAGCATCTGTAATTCAAAATACGCCTGTATCAGGAGCGACAGATGTTGCAGTAAGTACGTATATTACTGCTAAGCTATCAGCAGAAGTTGATCCAGTTAGTATCACGGAAAGTGGTGTATATTTACGTGATACTGTTGATAACACGACTGTTGCAGCCAGCGTTAGTCTTTCAAATGATGGAACAACCATTACACTCGTTCCTGACGATGCGCTTACCCTTGGGCAGAGGTATTATTACTATATTTATTATTTAAGAGATCTTGCTGGGAATAGTATCAATAATAATAGTTTCTATTTTGATACAGCTTTGGTCAGTGATAGCACTGCGCCAACCATCGAAGCGATCAGCTTAATCGATGGGCAAACAGGTCTACCGACAAATAGTAAAATACGTATACGTTTTGATGAACCGATCAATAAAGTGAGCCTCTTTGAGGGTGAACAGGTATTTATTGAGGATGCCGGTAGTACGCGTATACCTTTCAATATGAGCCTGAATGCAAGTCAAACAGAGCTTATATTGACACCGACTCAGGTACTAAGTGCCAATACTACTTATAGCTTAACGGTTCAGGATGTTGAAGACCGCTCTAGTAATGTGTTGGCGAGTCCAGTAAATATAGACTTTACCACTGGTGATGGCATTGATCATTTAACCGGTTCTATTCTATTCGCTTCGCCATTTACTGCCGCTGTTAATGTGCCCGTTAATACCTTAATTGAGGCATCTTTGTCTGAGGCGATGGATCCCGAAACGCTTACCAGCGATAGCTTCTATTTATATGATAATACTGACGCAGTGGTTGTGGCAGGTGTACTGGGGTTAAGCGAAAACAATACACGTATTACACTAACACCGACTGCTAATTTAACGGCAGACCATGAGTATTCAATCTTCGCAAGTTATAATTATGCGAGCGGAATAAACTTCTTACTTGATCATGCCGGTAATATTATTGGGCGTACCTATGCAGCGTTAAGTACATTTACTGCTGGCAGTGGCTCGGATACGGCCATACCCGCTATTGAAGGTCAGAGCATTGCAGATGGCTTGACTGATGTGCCGACCAATGCACGATTTGTTGTTAAATTTGATGCCGACATTAATCTTATTTCGGTAGGTGACAGCATTACCTTAGAAGATCAAAGTAATGTGCCACAGGCTTTCACATGGGCCTATGATAAGGCATTGACATTACTTCGAGTGACGCCCACTAATGCACTGGACGCTAATACAACGTTTACTTTTAGCTTGAATGGCACGGAAGACTTTGCTGGTAACCAAATTGTTAGTGCTTTCTCTACAAGTTTTAGTACGGGGGCATCTACAGATACAACACAAGGCTCGATCATCGAGCGTGCACCTCTATCAAATGCCACGAATGTTCCGATAGATACAAAGATTGAATTTTTGTTGGACGAGCCTATCGACCCGCTAAGTCTCAATAGCACAAGCTTTCGAGTCAACGACAAAACGGATGCTGCCTATGATGTCACAGGCACTTTGAGCTTAAGTGTTAATAATACAAAGGTTACATTCACTCCTTCCACTAACCTGGATGCCTCGCATGAGTATGAAGTTTATATTAGCTATCGTTATTACAATGATGAAAATGCATATTTGAAAGATTATGTAGGCAACAGAGTCGGTTATCATACCGCTATCGCCATGAATTTCACGACAGGAACCGATGTTGATAGTAGTGCACCTCTTGTGAGTTCAACCAGTGTGATTGAAGGCCAAACAGGCGTTCCGATTAATGCACGTTTTGTAATTGAATTTGATGAAGACATTAATCACATAACACTCGTAAATAATATTACCTTAAAAGATGACCTCAATACGGTGTTTGATTTCTCTTGGTCATACAATGCAGGATTAAGGCTAATTACCTTATTGCCTGATACTGATTTAAGTACAAATACAGCGTATACAATAACCATAAATGGCGTTGAGGATTATACTGGTAATCAAATGACAACCGCCGTGACAACCAGTTTTACAACAGGAACGGAGTCGGACACAAGTCAGGGAAGTATTGCTTTAATATCCCCTATTAATGGTGCGAGCTTAGTCCCCACAAATACTTTGATAGAGGTATTGCTAAGTGAGGCGATAGACCCGCTTAGTCTGAATGCAACCAGCTTTAGAGTGTATGACAGAACCGATACGGCTTACGATGTTACCGGTACTTTAAGCTTGAGTGAGGCGAATACTAAAATTTCGTTTGTACCTACAAGCGAATTGGATGCTACCCATGAATACGAACTGTATTTAAGTTACCGTTATTTCAATGATGAGAATGCCTATTTGCATGATTATTCAGGGAATAGGGTAGGGTACAGTACTGCGTTTGCAATCAAGTTTACAGTTGCAGAGGTTGCAGATACCACAGCGCCAACGGTGAATGCGCTGAGTCTCGCTGATGCACAAGTTGATGTTCCTTTAAATGCTCGACTGGTGCTTGAATTTGATGAGGCCGTTAATACTGTTTCATTAGCAAATAGCCTAAACTTAAAAGATGATTTGGATGTTCAGCAGCCAATGAGTTGGATTTTCAACCCAGGCTTAAGTTTGTATAACTTGATACCTGATGCTGAACTTGATGCCTCGACCCTATATACACTTACAGTAAATGGTACAGAAGACTATGCCGGCAATGTACAAACACCTGCGTTCGTGTCGACATTCACAACCTCTGCTGTGACGGATACTGCTGAAGGAACGATATTAACTGATTTTCCTTTGAATGATGCAACGGGTGTTTTGGCGAACACAACGATAGAAGTAACTCTGAGTGAAGCGATTGATCCGCTGAGTTTGAGTTCGACCAGTTTTAGAGTGTATGACAGAACTGATACTGCTTATGATGTGACTGGAACGTTGGCTCTTAGTGATGGAAACACCAAAGTGACATTTACCCCATCTAGTGATTTAGATGCAGGGCATGTCTATGAGGTTTATGTCAGTTATCGTTATTTCAATGATGAAAATGCTTACCTACATGATTTTTCAGGAAATCGTGTAGGCTATCACACCAGTTATGCTTCTAAATTTACGGTGGCACCATGATGACTAAAAAAGCTTCAGTATCCATAGCGTTAACGCTGATGATTGCAGGGGGATATATGTTATGGGATGGGAACAAACGAGCACTAAGTCCTGTAGATCTGCATCATGCTAAAAAACAGCAAACAGGGGTAAAACAGGTAGACACTAATGCTGAATATGCGAACCTTATTAAGCGTCAGGCTACGCCGATAGAAATATTTAAGTTGAATGACAATGAACATGCCGCCTTAGTTGAAAAGAATAACGAACTCGACCAGAAAATGGCAAAAATTATTACGGATTATAACGACAACTTATCTGATTTAGAGGAAAGAGAGAAAATAGAACGTCAGTTAAAGCAAAGTAGTGATGAGTACAAAGCTACAGTGCTAAAACTGGCTAAAAACGAACTCGCTCAACGAGAAAAATAAAACCAGAACCTTAATGTGAGTTATTTTTTAATGAAGTACACTAAAATATTGCGTGACTTTTATGTTTTAACGGCAGCATTTTTTTCCTTTTGTGTTCAGGCGCAAGCCTTAGAAGTTCCAGACAAAGAAACCCACAAGTCTTTCTTGTTAGAAACATGGAAGCCAGAAAAACCATCTTTGGTTGTTTTTAAAGACCCATCATGTCCTTATTGTGTTCGTGACCTCAAAAAAAGAGCTCAGCTACAAAACTATAATGTATTTTTATTCTGGTCACCCATTCTGGGTGAACGTAGCTTAGATCACGTGAATACCTTCTTTAAATGCCCCTCAAGCAGTGACCAAATTGTATTGGATGCGGTTATTGAAAGAGTGAAACCGGTATGTGATGGTGAGTTTAAACAAAAAGAGTTTAACTTAAATAAAAAAATGGCTGAGAATTACAGTCCGAATTCTGTTCCTCAATATTGGTTAGGTGGTCGGCAAGTAGGGCTTACAAGTTTGAAATTGAGTCAGAGTATCATTGATGCCGAATCCGTTATAAGTGCGAGCCCAATTAAGATAGATTGGTCACGTTATGGGGTGAGTGCAGTGAACAAGCCAAAAACTAGCCGACATAATGTTGGTATTGTTTTGCCTGAAAATACACGGTTAACAGAGCAGGCAATGAGCTTGCTGGCAAAGAACACTAGGTATAACTGGTATTTATTTGTTGATCGTACGGGCGATCAAGGCTTTTCTGAACTTTGGTGTACGCATAAAGCACTCGTTTGTACGAAAAAAACTATGACCAAATTTGAGAAAAATAATAAAGAATTCAAACTGCTAACTGGTTTGAGTAATAGCACTAAAACGCAATATGTTTTTGAAGGAAAAACCTTGCTGAATGCTGAAAAAAAATATCTGATACCTAAAATGATTATTGCAGCTACTACCCCTAATTCAGAAGGCTAGAAAGCTAACTCTAGTGTATCCTCAGCCATATCTACAATGGGTAAACTTATGCTCTCATCCTCTAAGGCCCAGCTAGAGTAATCGTGATTAAATTTTCTATAACGTAAACGGACTTTTGCTTCCAGAGGTGCTTTGGCCCAGTTTGGAATTTCAAACTCGTAGGATTGAATATCTGCTTTTCCCGGGGCAAGTAAGTTACCGTAACTTTCACCGACAGCATTGAATAAATCATGCTTCCATACCCGTTTTCCTTGACGGTTTACTAGGCTAGAAAAATAAAAACGGGCGTCTTTATCTACTTTATTTTTATCATTGATTGTACCGCTTGTGTATACATCTTTTCCTTTTGCATCTGTGACGACTAGTTCTATCCATGGTTGGTTAATATCGATCGTACCTGCAGGGAAGAAGTGACCAATGCGGTCACTGGATACGCTGGCATGTAATCGGGCTACATTTACCTCACCCGTTTCATTTTTTTCTTGATGGAGCGTGATGGATAAACGATCTGCTTGAAGAAATTTAGTCACAATTTCAAGTTGCTCCAGATCGCCTAAAACATAAGGTACGGCAGTGTTTGCAGCCGGGGTTCGGTGTGAACGGTGTTTACCATCTTTATTAGCCGATGGATCGTCACTGTCGACTAATGGAAAGTGGCAGTCTTGGCAGCGATAGGACTTCTCATCGGCATAGTTTTTATTGCTATGTGTTGAGAATGGGCCTTCAACCCAAGCCTGATACTGGCTTTGTAATTTTACCCAGCCCCAGTCGTTGAGATCCTTATCGATATACTGTTCGTGACAGGTTGCGCAGTTAACGGGGTCTGATAATACATCTCGTGCCATATCTAAGCGATGTTGCCGGGGATTGATTTTAATTAAGTAGTTTGTGATTTCAGTCGTGACTAAATGATCACTATCACCAAACAAATAATCTTGCTCCGGCTGATAAAGATAACTACCAACGCCCTCAAGACTGATCGCTTTACTAATGCCATGACAGCCCATGCAACTAACGCCTTCTTCAATATGCATTCCCTGTTTTAATTGGCCGCCTGAAGATAGCTCGCCACTTAGTAAAGCAATGGGCATATGACAACCCGCGCAGTAGCGCGTTGCAGAAATTCCTTTTTTATCGACCAATGAATGCAGGTTTTTTTGGAAGAAGGGGTCCGATGCAGAACGACCATGCATTGAGGATTGCCATTCCTTTGTAATTTGTGAATGACAAACACCGCATTTTTCTGATCGCCCAATTCTTCGCGCATCTAAAAAAGAATCAGTTGATGTTTGTGCCAGGCTGGGCAGAAACTTTCCAGGGCCGTAATCTGCTTGAAAGGGGAAAGCTGCTTGGTCGTCAAAGTTTGTCGTTCTAGCATCATATAAAAGGCTTAATAAGAAAATAAGTACAACTGAGCCGGCAGTATAAGCACCTAAGTTAAATGCAAATTGCTTGTTAATCGTCTGGGAAAAACTCGAACGTTTTATCTTTTGGGACTTGGCGGTATTTGTAATCCAGCGATACAAAAACAAATGCGTTAAAACAAGAGAAATAACGGCAATGCCACTAGCAATGTGTAATTTATAAATCCAGCGCAGCGCTTCATATTGCCCGATGATAGCAATAACAATCCCGGTTACTGAGACTAGCGTAAAGATCAATAAGCTAAGCCAGCCAATAGAGGCTTGACCGGGGCGTTTAAAACCTTGCGCTAAGCGAATGTGCTGAAAGGCAAATACAATAAAGACATAGACTAGCCAAAAGCCTGTCAAGGTATGAAAAAGGTAAGTCCATTGTTGCCATGTATCATGGCCATTAAAAAACCATGTAATAAAACCATTAAGTGTGACTAAAAATAAGAGACTCAAAAAAGTATTCACATATCTCTGTTCTTTCTTTAATAAAGCTGATCCCTGTAATGGTGAATTCTTTATAGTCACGGCCTATTCAACTTCCTTTCGAATTTTGATCGGAATATCTAAACTGTCCCAAGCCATATCAATAATAGGAATCTTGATATATTGGTCTTTTAACGCCCACTGGGCATACCGCTCATTAAGTTTTCGATATTTTAGCGTTGCTGTGACAGTGATAGGGGATTTAGCCCAAGCAGGAATTTCAAAGCGATTATGAACAATGTCAGACTCACCGGCCTTAATAACGCGCTTAAATGACTCGCCGACCATATTAAATAAGTCATGACGCCAAACAAGTTTTCCATGACGGTCAACAGGGAGTGAGCGGTAAAAATAGGCGTCTGGGTCGACGATATTTGTTTTTTCATCAATCAGACCACTATCAAATATGAGTGAGCCCTCTGCATCCATGACAAGGAATTCGACCCATGCCTGGTTGATATCAATGGCTCCACCAGGGAAGTCATGTCCAACGCCTCGGTTGCTAATGACCGTATAGATATTGGCTGTTTCACCGATATAAAAATAATAAGGTGCTTCTTCGAAATTTCTAAGGCTTTCATCCAGCGCATGTAGTGTTTGAAGCGCATCTTTTCGATTAGGCTTGTCGATACTAACGCGTAATTTATTAGATTGTAGAAATTTTTTGGTCTCTTCGAATTGATTAAGATCACCACGTAATAAGGGGAGAAAGGTATTTGCTCCAGGAAAGTGGTGAGACCTTATTTTTCCGTCTGCATTTGTAGAAGGGTCTATTGCGCTGACGAGAGGCATATGGCAGTCCTGGCATCGGCTAACGACATCATCAGAAAACCCTTCTTGGTGTTGTTTTGAATATGGGCTTTTTAACCAAGCACTATACTCATCTTGCATTTTGACCCAGCCCCAATTATTCATTTCTTTATCCATAAATTGCGTATGACAAGCAGAACAAATTTTTGAGTCACGTAAAATATCTTTGCCTAAATCTCTTTTGTGTTGGTCCGGTTTCGTTTTAAGAATTAAGTCATGAATACGTAACAATATCGGGTTAGTACTTCTTTCAAACAAGTAATCCTTAGCAGGTTTGAATTTAAAACTGGCGACGCCTTTCAAATGTTGTAATGAGTCAATACCATGGCAACTCATGCAAGAAATTCCTTCATGATTTGCAGGTGTATTTGGGATTCCTCCATGCTTACCGCCCGGCGTCAACTCTCCTGTTAAGAGGGCAACTGGTGCATGACAACCTTCGCAATAACGAGTGGCGCTGATGCCCTTGTTTTTTTCCAGCAAGTTTACATTCGTAACATAGGCCGGGTCAGATGCTGCCTGTTGATGAATGGATGAAATCCATTGCTTGCCTACATCTTCATGGCAGTTTAAACAACGCTGTGAATTGGCAATTTGCCGCGTGTCTATAAAGGCATTGTTATCTGTTTCTGTTTGACTGGGTCTGAAGCGGTGTTCACCATAATTGTACTGGTAGTCATTAACAGCCGCTGTCGTTGAATAGGGCTCTAGATTATATTGATAGACGACTGTTGCGAAGGTAATGGTGAGTTGAATGGCAATGTTTACACTGATAAAAATTTTTAAAGTATTTGTAGGAATGCTGGGGTAAGCTCTTATATTTTGTTGTTTTCGTTTTTCTGGTAGTTGCTTAATGTGCAAGAACAGATGCAATACAATGATTAAAATAAAGACAATAGCACTAACAATATGAATTGTGTAAACCCAGCGGGCATTTTCTAGTTGTCCGTAAAATAATAAGTGCCAGCCGGAATATACAAAGCCAAGATAGAATAGAATGCTTAATAAACCGCTGATAAGAACACTTGCTCTACGAAAACCAACCGTACGTTTGAAGTGCACATATAAATAGGGTAGTAAAGCAAAGCTACAAGCGATACCGGTAATGACATGTGCAAACACTGCCCATTGTAACCAAACGGTATGACTATTAAATATGTAGGTCGTAAAGCCTGTAATCGCACAAGCAAGTGTCATCGCACCACAAGTTGGTGTAAAGGATGTTTCTCTCTTTAACAGATTCTTACTATTTATCATTGGCTGTAAACTGGTTATTAAGAAAGTTGAGTACAGATTCAGTATCTACCTGTGTAAGTAATGCCGCTGCTGTTAATCGTGATTGATTGCTGAATTGTATGTTTTTAAGCATCTCCCACAACTGAGCTTTAATGCTAGGTGTTAAACCTTGATGAACTAGGATCTCCAGTGCTTTTAAATTATCTGGCCTTGATCGTGATTCTGGCTTAAGTGAAAGTACGTGATTGAGAAGCATTGTTTTTGCAATGACACGGTCCACTTTAGCGGCTTTAAGTAATAACTTGACTTTACTGTGCTCATTTTGGGTTTTATCAGCCATAAAAGTTGTTAAAGCAAGTCGTTTTTCAAGTTGGGTTAGTTTCTCCTCTGCCAAATATGGTGAATTTAAAAGACAGTTTAGATAAGGGTAGCTCAGTCTTTCTGAGGTATAAATTGCTCTGGAGTTGTTTGTCATAAGTGGCGCCGTTATAGAAAAGACCGCTTCATTGCTTATGCATAAATCAAAAAGACGTTCGTGTTGAATAATTGAAAGTTTTTGAGCAGTCAGTTTATTGAATAGTTTATTGGCTACTTTTCTGGGTAACTGAGGCAGTAGTGTGATTACATCGTTAAAAAAATCATTGTCTTTGATTGCATTGATGGTGATTTGAGATGTAAATGATTCTGAAAAAGTCATAAAGATATTTCTGTTCTTTGTAATTATTTCTTTAAGTATGCTTAAGGGTTGGTTCTCTAGGAATTGCTCAAATAAGTGTATTGCATTAGGGGTATTTATAGAGGCTAAAGCCGATAATGCTTGAAGCTGGATAGATTTTTTTGTGTGTTTCAAGCCTATGTCAATAATACGGCTTTGATTTGTTAATTTACTCGCTCCAATGGCCGTGAGTATTGCAGATAGATGCGCTTCTTGTAATTTCACGGAGTTGTTGGCGAGACTGTTTTTCGAGATAGACACGTCCTGGAAGATAAGGCGGTTTAACATAGTATCTAATTGTTTCTTAGGAAAAACGATCGCATCAGGATCCGTCAAAAGTAAGGTTAAAACTTGATAGCGTTTGATAAACCATGCCGTGTTTAAACTTAGACTTTTATGGCTAAAAAATGACAGTAAATGTGTATTTAATGACGGTTCACTTAAGCGGTATAACGCGATGAGCGCAGTCGCGATTATATCGGCTTCGGATTCAGGTGATTGAGCGATAAGCATGAGCTCATTTCTTGCTCTGGCGTCTCGTACAAGGCCTAATGCCCGAATCGAAGCCATTCTTACTTCTGTCTGTGTGGATTCATTTGCAAGCTTCAGTAAAGGTAAAATAGCACGTTTATTTTCAGCTTTAGCAAGGGCATTTGCCGCACAAATCTTAACGCTAGGTGTCGCGTACTCAAGTAGTTTTATGAGTGGTGAAATCGCTAGCATTTTCCTATGTATAACGGCTTCTTCTTCATTAAAAAAGAAACCGAAGGTTTGTGTCGCTTTGCATTGAACTTGAGGGCTCGGGTCATTAAGTAAGGGCAATAACCAAACAATACTCGACTCAAGTTCCGCATGTTTAAGTATTTTAATACTGAGTAATCGAAGTTCAATATTGTCACTTTCAAGGGCATTTCGAATAAAAGAAATATAGAAATGATATACCTCTTGGTCTATCGCCTTAAGAATTGAAATTTTTACAGCATCAGTACTTTGATGCCAAATTCCCCACAGTTCATTACGCGTTTTTTCTGAAGGAGATTTCATTAGAATATGTGAGTAAATGGTGAGCGATTGCTCATTTAACGTTTGCTGTAACCGCGAAGTATAGGAGGGCAGGATTTGTGGTAAGGGGGATAGTGAATGGTCTTCTTTCTTAATACTAATATATTGATTAAGACTGACCTTATCAAAGGTGGAAACGTTTCCGTCAGGCCAGTATAGGTTTAGTTTTTTAATAGATTTACTTAGGCCCAAGCCAATATGTACTCTTGGGTCGCTTTGTGACAAGAAACTCTGTTTGGTGCCTAGTCTGCGTTTGAGTGTGAATAAATCAGTCGTTATTTCTACTACTGCGCCATAAAGATTCTGTTTGGTATTTTGGCTTAATAAATCAAGACCGAGCCATGCATGTTTGTTTGTGTTTTTGTTTTCAAGGATCTGTAAGGCATCATTATTATTGCTGACAATAATTTCAAGCTTCCCGTCATTATTCAGGTCAACTGAAACTAGTCCGCGAGAAGAGTAAGGGTGTTGTTGGCTGCTTAATCCTTTTTGGTGCTTGAAATGACCGTTACCCTTATTGATGAATAAACTGTTTTTTTGTGCTTGTGGAACAAAATGTGAGTCGCCATCCGGTAATATCATACCATTGGCAACATAGAGGTCTTGAAAGCCATCATTATTGAAATCGCCAGCAGCACTCCCCCAGGATGTGAAGGGTAGAAGTTTAGCTTGTGATAGACCACTAGACCAAGCCTCATCGGTGTAGATTGTATCTGTCTCGACCATTTTTGGTGATGTATTATCATTAAGAAAAACGGCAGGGTGGCTCATACCTCTAGTCATAAAGTATTCAATGCTGCCATCATTTGTGAAATCAGCAGCCGTCAGATTGTGGGCGCCAGCGACTTCAAAAGAAGCATAGCGTTCTTTACCTCTTGAAAATTCTAAGCCATGCTTGTTAATGAATACTTGGTTGGGAGAGTTATGATCATTAATTACGATTAGGTCTAACCAGTGGTCATTATTTAAATCAACCCATTGAGCGCCTAGACTGCGACCTAGTGAATTTTCAACACCAAGTTTCTGAGTAACATCTTCAAACATGAAACCACCTTTATTAATATAAAGTTGGTTCGGCTCAGGATCATAAAGCCTTGGGTCAAATGCAACATTGTTAGTGACCTGAAAACCGCTGGTATGCTCAAATGTTTTGGCACCTTTTTTATAGCGAATATAATTACTAACATAAATATCCAGCAAACCATCATTGTTATAATCGCCTAAGCTTGTACCGGTACTCCAGCGCTGATTACTAATGCCAGATTGAGTTGTAATCTCCTCAAATGTACTATCTCCGTTGTTTTTAAATAAAGTATTGCCATTAAAACCACTCACAAGTAAATCGCTGAAACCGTCATTGTTCATGTCTGCAGTCGCACAAGCCATTCCCAAAATACGTTTGTCCAAACCTGCTTCTGTGGTTATATCCTGAAAAGAATGGCCTTTATTATTGAGTAATAATTTATTCCCTCTGGTCTTATTCCACCACGACTTACTACCATAATGTCTAGAATGGCCACTCCCTCCAATAAAGAAAATATCCATCCACCCGTCTTTGTTAAAGTCAAAGATGCATACGCCACCACCGAGAGTTTCACTTAATGCGGATAAATGCTTTGAGCTTTGGGTATGTTTGTATTTAAGCCCCCACTGTAGGCTCGTGTCATGAAAATCTATAGCAACAGGGCTTTGTGGAGAGCTTTTGTTTGGATCATGATTGGAAGTTAGCAGTATAGATTCAGGTGGTGTTTGTTCGAATAGTATGCCTGCAAAGCAAAGTATGCTAACGGCTGAAATTAAAAAAACAAAACGTGAGTTCATTCTGATTTCATCTATAGATTAATGTTGAACCTATGAACTTCTATATTAAGTCAAACGAAAGGCTTGTCTATAGATATATGAAAAAATATTTTGACTAATAATTATGATTAAACACAATATATTGAATTTTCTAGAGATATTTTAGGTTTATCTTTTTTGAAAACACTCGATATGTCGAGGTTGTTTAGCTAAGTGAGTATTGTATAGAGTTTATTTAAACTATATAAAAACCGCTCATGAGGCGGTTTTTATATGGGGACATATCTGAATCAAGTTTGATGTATTGGTGTCTAAAATAAGCGTGCTTACGCGTCCGTTTTCATTCTTTTGCGTGTCATCACCAAGCCTAATAATCCCAGACCTAGCAATGACATACTTCCGGGCTCAGGTACTTGTTCTATTTGAACTCGCACAATCATATCCTGGTAGTCACGGTCACCGCCATTACCACCGTTTAAGTCAAGGTCTTCCCAACCAAGAATGTAACTGTTTTCCAACTCTGCAATTTCAAAGATAGCCACTTGGATATCATCATGAGTGTTCAGTTCATTTTCCGTAAACATTCGGTTGTTTTTAACGCCATTAGGGTCAATATAAAAACCAATGTCCAGCATGCTGCCAAAATCAATGACAGCACTTGCGCCTTTACTATCTGCACCTGAAAAGATTTGGTGGGGGCTGTTTGTCGCTGTGTCGTACCAACCGAATGTGGTGTTGTGCCGATAGCCTGCGAGTTCTTCTAAAATAATGGTACTTGCGCCAATACCGCTCCAGGTTTGAGCTGAAATCATATTCAGGGTTAAGCCTGACCCTGTTTCGTCTTCTAGCCCACTGAGTATGGTGTCGACATTATGATTAGGATTATCCCAAGATGAGCCAAACTCAAACCCATTCGTATTAACAACGTAAGCATTCGCTGTGAATGAGAAAAGTAAACCAAGTAAAGTAATGACAAGTTTATTCATATTATTCCTGTATAGATAAAGCTAGAAAGATATTTTTAGGTCAGTTAGTTGAAACTGAAAGCATTATCCCATGTAGAAAAAATAATAAAATACAGTCACTTACGATGTTTCAATTGTTCACTTATTACAGAGTGTAAAGAGTCAGACAGGTCTCATTTAGAGCGATAACTAATGCTACTTACAGAGTGTTGTGACAAATGTTTTCAATTTTTCTAAGGATTAAATTTGAAAAGATCGAACGGTAGGGATGCTTTTAGCGTCGAGGGTCCCGCAAGATTGTTTAGTTATTTTTTATATAGAGTTTCCAGTAAATCCCATAGATAGCGATTGGAATAACAAACTCTAAAATCATTGCCGGTATCAAAATACTCGCTGGTGGTCCTACGGACAAAAATGAAATTAAACGCCCAAGCCCACCAATAAAAAATGCCAAAGCAATTAAGGGAATAAACTTGTATTGTGCCTGAATATTTCTAGCGACCCAAAAGCAAAAGGCGCCATAAGCTAACCAAAAAACAGAGAAAAATCTTAATTCATTATCAACTGTCGGCTCTGCAATGCCTGTTGATCCAGGGATCGCAGAAGCGCCGCCAAATAAAACATTTAACCCGGTTATCGCGACCACGATAGCGATTGCATACAAAATATATTTTAGTGTTGATTCCATTCAATTTTGCCTCGATGTTGAATTCTATGTTTAAACGTTTGTCCGGATGAGCCGTTTGTTATGCGATTGTATATTTCATTTTATGACCACCAGTAATTTCGAAGCCATTGGCCTGATAGAAATCTACTGTTCGGTTAAATTCTGGTACGGGCGGAGTACACAGCTCTAGCCTTTTCCATTTTTTGGCTTCGGCGAACTTTATAATTTCACGGATTAGTTCTTTTCCTATGTCTTTAGAACGATATTCTGGCATCACGTAAAACTCTTGAATAATACCAAATGCACCTTCGGCATAGAGAGAATAACTTTCACACAAAGCACCAAAGCCAACAATTTCATTTTGATCGAGGGCGGCAATAACATTGTATAAACCATTGGAAACATAATTTTCACAAAGTCGAATAGCTAATGGCGCATCAACATCAAAATGTTTAATTCCAGTGCGCTCAATGATTTCATTCGTAAGGCACACGGCTAACTTAGCAATCTCTTTAGATTGGGACTTTTCAATAATTTGGTATTTCATGCGGTATCAAATCCTTGTCGCGCATAAGGCTTTTTTAAGCGCCTAGCTTTTCATATTTAATGGATGATTGGAAGTTTAAAGCGGTATGAAGACGACCCGAAAAGGGCCGATCATGTGTATAGTTTTCCTATTAGGGCTACATAATAGGCCATTCCCCGCGTTAAAAAATAATCTTCAGCTAGACTGCGCACTAATAGTCATAGATTTCCGTAGCGGCTTCCGTCATGTGGTAACCTGCTGTAGCAAACTTAGTCATCGATACTTGAGCCTTCATTATTCCGCTAACCCAAACAGGCGCCCATAGATCCTGGGTCACCATAGGCTTTTTTAAACTCACATAGACTATTTGATTCTCTGGAGGTGGTGGCGTGTGAACACATGCCCCCATATAGGGAACCAATAGAAATTCAGAAACCGACGAAGCATTAAACTTAATTGGAATCATATATCCCGGTAGTTTAATTTTTTGTTTATTTAATGATTTTACGATCGGGGCCATTTCTATTTTTGGTAGCGTTTCAAATCGACCATCGTAGGTTTCGCCTTCAAAAAACTCTGGCTCGTCAGGTACAACCGGTATCCATCCCTTTGGCATTAAATCATCCCAACTGACTTCCTTGTATTTGTCTGAGTGTGCCAATGGCGAAATAACCAGCATAAGTATTAATAAAATTCTTGGCGTATTCATTTTTGCTCCTAAAGTTTAATCGACATGCCGTCGGCTAATGATTGTTTATAGGCCCTATAGCCTGGAATGCTGCCGAGCAGAAAGCTCATACCGATTACCGCGGCAACAAGTTTTAATTGATCAGGGCCAAAGCTTGAGAGCGGAATATGAAGCCCATACCCTTGCAGTACAGATTGACTTACGACGATTGCGATCAGGAATAAAAGCACCCCGAGAATACAGCCTACTATGGCAAATAATAATGACTCGGAGGCCAGTAGTATAAAAATCTGATTGGGTCGACAACCTAAAGAACGGAGAATAGCGATCTCACGACGCCGTTCATTCAGACTGGTGAGAATCACGGTGAGCAAGCCGACAAAACTATTCAATAAAACAAACACGGCAATGATCAATAATGCTTTTTCCGCGACACCGATTAGCTGCCACAACTCACCCAAGGCTAGCCCGGGCAAAACCGCTAACATTGGTTCTTTCTTGTAATTGTTAATGGCGCGTTGCACGCGGAAGATCTCCATCTTGGAGTTTAGACCGAGCATGAATGCGGTAATTTGAGTCGGTTGCAAATCCTGCTCCAAAGCTTGTTGTGCACTCACGGCCTCCCGCGAACGTGTCCCTGTTTTCCAATCAACGTGAAGGGCCTCAATGCCTTGTAAGCTCACATGAATGGTTCGGTCAACCGGCGTTCCTGTTCGTTCTAATATGCCTACAAGCACAAATGGTTTATCGTCATGGCGTGCAAAATCGGTATCGTACACACCATGAGCCAGTGTCAATTCGTCACCTAGTTGATAGCCGAGCTTTTCGGCCACGTCAGCACCAATAACGGTGTCATACACTGCTGAAAAAGGTTTGCCTACTTTAAACCTTAGTGCTTGCTCATCTGCAAACCGGTAATGTTGAAAATAAGCTTCAGTGGTGCCCATCACTCGAAAACCTTTATGTGAGTCGCCGAGTGAAATAGGGATGGACCATGCGACAGATCGATGAGAAGAAATCTTCTCGTAACTATCCCAACCAATATTGTTAGTCGCATTACCAATACGAAATACGGAGTAAAGTAAGAGTTGAACTGAACCACTTCTTGCGCCGACTAGCAGGTCAGTTCCTGAAATCGTATTGGTAAAGCTATGTTTGGCTTCTTTACGAACCGTATCGACCCCTAATAATAGGAAGACACTAATACAAATACTGAACAAGGTCAGATAGCTCGTAAATCTGCGATTGAGTATGCTTTTAAGTGTAAGTTTAAGAAGCAATAACAGGTTCATTGCTCACGCTCCTGCTGCTGGATTTTACGACTGACATCCGCTCTATTGAGCTTGTTTAAATGAATGCTTCGGTCAAAGGTCTTTTCGAGACTGGGGTCATGACTGACAAACAAAACGGTTGAACCACTATGTTCACACTCACTTAGTAGCAGGCTTAAGAAGTGTTCGCGAGTATCCGCATCTAATGCTGAGGTGGGTTCATCTGCGATGATTAATTCAGGTGAGCCAATTAAGGCTCGCGCAGCAGCAACACGCTGCTGCTGGCCAACACTAAGATCCGACACAGGTTTATTCAGTAAAGATCGATCCTGTAACTGCAGATGAGAGAGTAAGCGATAAGCTTCGTCTTCAAGCGTGCTCGACTTTACCAATGCCTTGGCTTTTCGTTGGCTAGAAAACGCACATGCCAAGGTGATGTTCTCAATAACGGACAAGTAAGGGATTAGATTGAACAACTGAAACACAAAGCCGATATGGTCAGCTCTAAATTGATCACGGTGGCTTTGCTTCAGTTGGCCAATATCTGTTCCAAGGAGGTTGATACGGCCCGAGTCAGGCAGGTTTATGCCTCCCAGAAGGCTCAGTAGGGTGGTCTTTCCTGAGCCACTTTCACCTTTAATGAAAACCCGCTCTCCCTGTTGAATAGATAACTCGGGAATATCCACGACGTCCCGCTGGCCCGAAGGCCAACGGAATCGTAAATTTTCTACTTTCAATAATGGTGTGATGGTGTCCATACTCAAAACTTGATACTCACATTATGACGGTCAAGTTCTAGCAATGCCTGGCCTGCCTTGGAAATAATGTGCGTCTCAAGTTCTTCTATCGAAGTAAAGGTCTCAAACAATGCCACCTTAATCTCCTTCAATGCACTGATGTTTGCGCATTCAAAGTGATACTCCGCCTCAAACTCACTATGCGAGTCTTTGTCCTCCCCCTTATGACCATCAAGATGGTCTTCGTGTTCATCACTATGATCACCTGTCTCAAGCAAGGATGACGTAATGTGCACATGTTCTAATGCACATTGCGCTTTCTGACTGATCAAAAACAACTGAGCTGCATCGCTTAAAGACTGTTTAGCCCATTCAACTTTTGCATGTTGTTCGGGTGAATTAACTTGATGTTCAAAGCCAATAATATTCATGGCAGGCGATTTAAATACGAGTTGCAGTTCATCTTTTTCTTGAACTAGCATTAAGGTGGCATGCCCATGCTCATGAGCTTCGTGCTCCTCTTCAAACGCAAAGGCGGTATGCACAGAAAGGTTTAAAAACAAAAATACAAATAGACACTGAACAAGATAGTTCTTCATAAAAACTCCACGGTAAGACGGTGCAAATATGCACCTGAAAAAAGTAACGATTTAAAAGGTAAGATTACGCGTTACTGGGTGGAGCTCGGGAGAGGTATGTTTGAAATGGTTGCTTTTTAGAATGGACTAAATTGAAGAGCCTGTGCTTTGATCTTTCTGATGAAGCGTTTAGATACGTATACCCTAGGCTATATGCCGTAAGGTTTGACAACACCAAACACGCTTCACACAGTGATTCAATACTATGGTTTTGTCCGGGAGAGTCTGGCTCTCCTACAGCATGGTGTTCAGACTCAGAGTGAACGTCGCTACCGGCTAAAGTAAAACTAGTCGTAGCAGAGTCAATCTTTCCAATAGCAATATGCTCACTACCATGAAACACAGCAAAGCTCGATGCAAGCAGCACCGTAAACGCTAAGATATAATGATAGAAAGCTCTCGAAGTCATAGCGGCATTCTAACCGAACAAATAAACAAAGCAACCAAGTTCTATCTTCGAGCACTCTCTAATGGATGTCATGTAAGGGGAATCGACAATAAACTACTTTCCCAGTAACTAGGTATCTTTCTTCCCCCCATTGAACCGGCCTTTAAAATGCCTCTATTTTTGTATGGGAGCCATACTAAAATAGAGGGGGCGCCACTTCTCACAAAGAGCAGGGGTTTTGATGTTTAAGTTAATTTACGAATTTAATAAAAATTGAAAACACTACTGACACAATGCTGTCAGTAGCCTTGTTTTATTCTAGCTCTCGTTCGAACAACAACTCAAAAACATAAATAGGATAAAACAATGAATAACTCAGTTATCGAGCTAGTGACCTACAAACTCAAAACAAGTGTTACTAAAGCACAGTTGTCTGCGACTCATTCGGATGTAAATGCATTTTTGGTAGAGCAGCCAGGTTTTATGTATCGCTCACTTAGTGAAGACAGTAATGGTCTGTTATATGATATTGTTTACTGGCAAGATATGGAAAAAGCAAAAAACGCGGGTGAAGCTTTTATGGCACATAAAGCAGGTCAGGCACTGGTCGCACTCACCGATGAAAACAGTATTAGCATGCGACACATGGAAGCCTTAACAGAAACCAGTGTTTGCACTGAAACTGTATAAACCTTGAGCAGATAAACTAATGCGCAAAGCGGAACGCCTGTTTCAGATCCTCACCTTGTTACGTAGCCGTAGAACGGTTATTACGGCACTAGAGCTGGCTGAGAAGCTAGAAGTCTCTGAGCGAACTATCTATCGTGACATACAGGCGCTTTCGCTTTCCGGCATGCCTATTGAGTCGGAAACCGGGGTTGGCTACCGGCTCAAATCCAGTTTTAGCATACCACCCTTAATGTTTGATGAAAGTGAACTGGAGGCGCTACTATTGGGGGTTCGTATGGTACAAGGCTGGAGTGGTGAAGCCTTGGGCAAAGCGGCCGACAGTGCGTTACAAAAAATTCATTCCGTACTACCCGAGCGGCTGCATCATGAATCTGTCCAGCAACCTGAATGGCTTCTTGTACCGGATATGCATCGGATAAAAAGTGCAAAGTACAGCGATCAACTTCGTGATGCGATTAAAAACAAATATGTGCTTCAAATACACTATACCCGTGAAGATGGCGAGAAATCACATCGTGATATCTGGCCTTTAGGTATGGTGTACTGGGGAAGAACATGGACCCTGATTGCATGGTGTGAAAAACGTGACGACTATCGTATGTTCCGTTTAGATCGGATCAAAAAACTGGACTGGTTAAATCGATACTTTGAAACGACAGAAAAATGTAATTTGCAGCATTACCTTTCTAATCATGGCGAAAATAGCCATTGACGCTCAAGAACATTGATTTAATTTTTTGGCAAGACTCTTAAACGTATCAGTTACTTTTCTCTATTTTTGCTTTGGCGGATTTTTTAAGATTCATTTAAGCTTCACTAGGCAATCTACGTAGCACCTTAACCATAAAGGCATAGCTACTATGATGAACCAGCCCAACTCGCTGCAATCAATTGTTCAAAAAAAGGCAGCAGCTAATCACACAGCACAGACAAAATCCCCGTTATTAACTTTAACGAGTGGATCTACCAAACAAGCTATCAATGATACGTCTATTAAAATCCTCGGCACTAGTCATGTATTGCGTTCACAAACCGAAGACTTCATTAAGAGGGTTTTTAAGCAGCATCATAATGCTCAAATCAGCAGTTTTTTACCTGAGTTATTTGCAGTCTTTGATGAAAGCGGTAATACCAAAAGTGTGTTGGGTTTGCGTAATGCTCAATGCGAAGCGCTTTATTTAGAGCGTTATCTCGACCAGCCAATAGAAACCCTAATTGAACAAACTGCGCAGCCATTAGTGAGGCGTGGGCAGATAGTTGAGATCGGTAATTTAGCGTCACTCAACTCGGCTAGCTGCAAAGTATTATTTAGCTTTATCACTCAGCATTTACAAGATCAAAATATTAAATGGATTACCTGTACGGGCACCTCTGTGTTACGTCTGGTTTTTCGTCGCTTAGGCATTAAAGCTTGGTCGGTTCACGAGGCTGATCAAAATCGTTTAGGGGATGAGCAATATGAATGGGGCAGTTATTACGACAATGATCCACATGTCATGTTGATAAACGTACAAGAGACGAATCAGCACTTTATTGAGGCAGCTAAAGCTCGCGATTGCGTTATTAGCCATTAGTCATAACTTAACATCATACCCAAACGAAATAGAATCTACGGACAAATATATGAATATCCTGTTTGCAAAACTTAAGCAACGTGCGAAATTTAAAGCATCTGAATTAGCACTCGTATCTGCTCAACAACACGTCAGTAATTTACAGCTTCTGGAGCGCGTAGATTATTTAGCCGATCAACTTGAAAAAACTAAGTTTAGTTGTGTAGCCTTGTATATGGATAACTCCATTGAATGGATCGTGGCTGACTTAGCGGCCATGAAATTGGGTTTAACGCTTATTCCTATTCCATTATTTTTTAGCCCGCAACAGAGACAACATTTAATACAAGATGCGGGTATTCAGGCTGTCATTACCCAGCAAACATTAATTGAAAATTTTCACTACACGCGTCAACACACATTACCCGGTATGCAGTTATTGGTATTGGATAACGTTAACCAGCCAGACATTGGGCAGCTAAAAAATGTGGCCAAAATCACCTATACCTCGGGCTCCACAGGCAATCCCAAGGGTGTTTGCTTATCAACAAATAATTTACAAAAGGTCACTCAGGCGCTAGCCGATAGTATTAGTGATTTGGGTGTTCGACATCATTTGTGTGTGATGCCGCTGGCGACTTTGTTAGAGAATATTGCCGGGGTATATGTGCCTTTGTTAATGGGCAATAGCATTCAGGTAGAACCCTTATCGACCTTGGGTTTCACGCAAAGCTCAGGGTTCGATGAACAGAGGTTTATGCAGTGTGTCGCGCAAACTCAGCCACACAGCATTATTTTATTGCCGCAATTATTAACCAGTTTAATTGATCTTAAACAGCGTTTTCCTGATAGCTTTCAAAGCTTGAAGTTTATCGCCGTCGGTGGCGGTAAAAGTACTCAGGCTTCTTTGGAAAAAGCCCATGCCTTGACGCTACCGGTTTACGAAGGCTATGGCTTATCGGAATGCGCCTCGGTGGTGAGCTTAAATAATCCTAAGCACAACAAACCAGGCAGTGTTGGCAAGGTGTTATCTCACACTCAAGTGCGTATTAGTCAGGAGGGAGAAATTATCGTGGCAGGTCAAGCCATGTTGGGCTACTTAGGGAAAAGTGACTTAACGAACGTTTCCCAAAACTGTGAAATACAAACTGGAGATTTGGGCTACATCGATAATGAAGGTTATTTGTATATATCAGGGAGAAAGAAGAATCTTATTGTTAGTAGTTTTGGTCGAAATATTTCTCCTGAATGGGTGGAGTCTGAACTGCAGCAGGTCACACCGATAGCCCAAGTTGCGATCTTCGGCGATGCTAAACCCTGGTTGAGCGCCATTATTAACCCTGAGGCCAACTATACAAATCACGATATCGAAGCAGCTTTACAGCAATGCAATGAGCGCCTTCCCGATTACGCGCAAATTAAACGTTGGCTCAAAGGCCGTGAAGTTTTTAGTGCTCAAAACCAGCAGCTTACCCAAAACGGACGGTTATGCCGAGAAGCTATTTATACCGATTACCAAAACCAACTTAATGAGCTGTATGACTTTAATGAATCGCCCAGATTAACTTTTTAAGATGGCCTTAAGAAAGCAAAGGCAATATTCAACTACTTTAAACCAGCGATAAAAACATTCATTCAATCAGTCATAAACTAAACAGTCAGGTTCATCATGTCATTTATTCAAACATCACCAATAATTCAAGCATCACAAATTAATCAAACCATCAGTTCAGATGTTCTAACGCAAGCTCAGCAGCAATTAAAACAAAGAGGTTGGGCACTGCTGAGAGGTTTTGAACACGATATCGAAAAATTCAGTGATCTGGTACATGGTTTTTGCAGCAAGCTAACCTTTGACCCGGCGCGAGAATTCACGAATAACAGCACGCAAAAAGTAGATGCCGGCATTGGCTCTGTTGGCTTACATATAGAAAATGGAAATACGCCTTTCCCTCCAGACTTAGTAGCTTTTTATAGCCGTAAAAGCGCACAAACAGGTTCTCAAACTACCTTGTGCGATGGTGCGCAGTTATATGACGCCATGCCGGAGCGATTAAAGCAGTTATTTCATTCACCAATAACGGTATCGAGGAACTTACCACAAGCCCTTTGGAAAACTTATGTGGCCAATGAGCATCCTCAATTAGACGATGCTGAACAAGTCACCCCTCAACACTTACAAGAATTAATGGACATACTACCGGGGCAAACAGGAGAGATTAATGAAGCTGGTGATTTGTATTACCGTCTGAGTTTATCTCCGGTACTTAACGACGGGGATAAGCTTTCTTTTGCGAATGCCATATTAGGGCCGTCGTTTAATTACGAAGCACCCTGTTATCAGTTTGAAGATGGCAGTGAATTAAGCGAAGCCCTGAAACAAGAACTGGCTGAACTAGCTGAACAGTTTACGGTTGAATTAAATTGGCACGATGGCGACATGATACTGATTGATAATCTCCGGGTAATGCATGGGCGTCGTGCAATTGAAGGGGATCCTAATGAGCGTCAATTGGTGATTGCCATGGGTAGACATTAGAAAAAGTGAGTGGATGTCCATACTTAAGATTCATTTAAGACTCGCAGCCCATACTCGCTTCATCATTTAACAAAAGAGGTTTTCCATGAAAATTGATCAAATTACAGCAGTGATTACTGGCGCTACCGGCGGCATCGGTCGCAGTTTTTGTCAGAAATTAATCGAGGAGGGCGCTACGATCATCATGGTCGGTCGTGACGAACGTGCACTGGAAGACTTTCAACATGAACTGTTTATTAAAATGGGGGTGAAATCCAATCAGGTTCATTTTTATGCGTGTGACTTATTGAAGAATGAAAACCGACAAGGTTTAGTTAAGTATATCGAGAGCTTTCATTGCCCTGTCAATACGCTGATTAATAATGCAGGGGATAATGAATTTGGTTTGTTGGAACATTTGACAGAGCAACGCATGGAAAAAATTATGCGGATTAATACGTTTATTCCCATGACATTAAGCCGGGCTTTAATTCCTCATTTTAGTCAGCAAGAGCAGGCTCAAATTATTAATGTTGGTTCTACCTTTGGCAGCATAGGTTACCCCGGATATAGTGTTTATTGCTCAAGTAAATTTGCCTTGAGAGGTTTTTCTGAAGCGCTGCGTCGTGAATTATCTGATGGCGCTATTGCGGTTAAATATCTATCTCCGCGTGCGACCAAAACCAGTTTAAATAGCGCGAATGTTCTGGCCATGAATAAAGAGCTTAACGTGGCGATGGATTCCACTCATATTGTGGCTGATCAGCTCATTAACTTACTGCAAGGGCGGCGACACGAATTATTTATTGGTTGGCCTGAAAAATTCTTTGGGAAGCTAAATCAAATTTTCCCCGATCTAGTGGGTAAATCCATCATTAAGCAATTGCCGGTGATTCGGCGCTACGCTCAATTGAGCGAGTAAAGCTTTAAAAATAACCGATTTAAATAGTGATGAATAGGTGGTTAAAATGAAAAATAAATATGCGATACAGACCTGCTTTTTAGCTGTCGTGTGCATGTTGTATATCTTGGGGCCTGCTACCGTATCAGCCAAACCTTTAGATCAATCAGCGTTGCAGGTCATACAGTCTCGGTGGTTAGTGGCATTAGATACTCAAGGCTCTCAGCCGCAACGTTTTAGTGCCTTGCAACGGGTGACGAAAGAGATGTTTAAATTAAGCCTTAAACACCCTCGTGATGCTGAACTAAAAGCTTGGACTGGTGTGATGCTTAGCTCGTTTGCTGGAGCCAAAAAGGAGGGGCGTGGTGAACATCTTGCTTTTGCCGCGCAGCGTATGCTGGAAAATGCGCAGGTGCTACAATTTGATATATTAGACCGTTCACATTTAATCAATGGTATGAGTGCTCGTGAAGCCTTGAAGCGCGCACTGGTCTATAACCCCAGCAAGCTAGATGTTAATGTGTATTACAGCGATTTTTTAACTGAACAGAGTATTAATATGTTGGCGGCTAACACCAAGGAATCCTTGGAAGACACTACTATTTATTCTCGGTCGGTTATTCAGGCAGTAAATTAACTGGCACAATAGGTTTGTCGTAGATAAAAATTACCTTGAGTTTCGGTTTAGTGCTATGTATTAACCTTTATTGGAAACAATTTTATACATGAGAATCTTACTGGTTGAAGATGATGACCTGTTAGGTAAGGGCATTAAAAAATCCCTTACTCGTGACGGGTATCAGGTAGATTGGCTGATGGATGGTAAATTGGGCTTATCAGCGCTTGAAACCGATCAATTTGATTTAGTTTTGCTCGACCTCACTTTACCGGGAATGGGTGGCTTAGAATTACTTGCGGCTTTACGTCATCAACACAACCAAACGCCAGTACTCATTCTCACCGCCCGAGATACGCTTGACGATAAAATAGTAGGCTTAGATACCGGTGCCGATGATTACCTCATTAAACCATTTGAAATGGGCGAACTAAAAGCCCGTATGCGCGCGTTAAGTCGGCGTCAGCATGGTCACGCCGAACCTACCATAGAGTATGGTCGAATACAGGTGAATCCTGCCACCATGGAGGTTCAGCTAGACGGCAAAGTGGTGGACTTAGGACGGCGTGAATTTACCTTGCTATTGGAATTTCTTAACCACCCAGGGCAAATTTTATCACGCGTGAAATTAGAAGATGTTGTTTACGGCTGGGATGGCGACGTGGAAAGCAACAGCATTGAAGTACACATACATCACCTACGGAAAAAGCTGTATCCTGAATTTATCAAAACCGTGCGAGGCATGGGTTACAAAGCAGAAAAACCAACATGAATGACACTACTGCGGCTACGAAACTAAAAAAACAATATTCTATACGCCGTTATCTAACGCTTAACTTAATCGGCTTGTCTTTGGTTATGACCGTGTTGCCGGGGGTATTTGTATATTTTGATGCCGCGCATGAAGTAGAGGAAATTTTTGATGCTAACCTTGCACAATCGACGCGGGTATTACATGGAATTATTAACCGCGAAAGCATCAAGCATAAACAAGCGATTCTGGACTCCTTGCATTTAAAAGACGGCTTAGAGGGTGAAGACGAAGATACTCACGAGTACGAACGTAAATTAGCCTTTCAAATATGGGATGGTGAAACGCTAGTGATTAAATCACCCTTTGCTCCCAGCCGGCCCTTATCAAAACTAAGCTCTGGCTTTTCATCGGTTGATATAGAGGGCGATCAGTGGCGGGCTTTTACTTTATATTCCGTTCATGATGAATGGTGGTTAATACTGGCAGAGCGTACCGACATTCGTGTCGAACTCACCAATGAAATTTCGAATAGTCATATTTTACCTATCATTATTTTTATTCCCATTTTAGCTCTGTTTGTTTGGTTTGTGACCAAAAAAGGCTTGGCGCCTTTGAATCGTATTGCGACAAAGGTAAAAGCGAGGAGTTACCGCAACCTCAAAAAGGTAGAAGACCCAGAGTCGCCACTCGAAGTGAATGACCTGTTATTGGAAATTAACCATTTATTTACGCATTTAAATGACGCTCATGAACGAGAGCGCCGTTTTGTGGGGGACGCCGCACATGAATTACGCACGCCGTTAGCGTCATTATTAATTCATACCGAAAATGCCATCGATGAAAGTGAGGGGGGTGAGCTAGAAGAAAGCTTAATTGGCATGAAGCACGGCATCGCGCGTTTATCTCATTTAGTGGGGCAATTATTGTCGTTAAGCCGTACTGAAGGAAATTTAAGTCAGGAACAATTCAGCCAAGTGAATGCTGGCGAACTATGCGAGCAAGCTTACAATTCGCTGTTGGATAAAGCCCTTGGTAAGCAACAAAAAATGATCTTAAGCATAAGCGATGAAAAATGCCTGTTACAAGGTAATGCCGCATTATTGAGTAGTTTGTTGCGTAATGTTTTAGATAATGCCATTCGTTATACCCCAGACAAGGGAGCGGTAGAAGTGTCGTGCAGCAGAGAAAGTAATAAAGTGATTATTTGTATTTCTGATTCTGGCCCGGGCATTCCGGCTGAGCTACGAGAAAGAGTGCGCGATCGTTTTTACCGGGTTACGGGTTCGGGTCAACAGGGCTCCGGCTTGGGCTTATCTATCGTGGATAAAATAGCCGGCATTCATGGTGCTAAATGGCAGCTACTGGATTCAGATTTAGGCGGATTGTGTGTGCGTTTTGAATTTGATATTTCTACTGATACGCCAACATAAAAAACTGACTTTTTAAGAAGTCTAATGATCTGGATCAAAGATTAACCGGGGTTAAACTATATCATTTAGGTAGCTATAAAAATAACTTTACCCGCTCTGGATTTGATTATGAAAACAACACTACTCAGCTTATTTCTTTTTGTCCTATCAATCACTCAAGTACCAGCATGGGAAATGGAGCTGGAGGAGGAGGGAATAAAAATTTATACCCAAGAGATTGAGGGCTCGTCTTTTAAAGCATTTAGAGGTGAGGTATTGGTTAAAACGACATTGCGAAATCTAGTTGCACACCATACTGATATAGAGCAAATGAAACACTGGCTTCAAGATTGCTCAGAAAGTGAGTTAATACAGAAGGTGTCAGATCGTGATTTTTATATTTATCAGCGAACTTCTGCGCCTTGGCCTGTTAGTGACAGAGACTACGTGCTGCACTCTAAAATAGATCAAGACCCAGAAACACTTAGTGTTACGATGAAGTTTGAAGCAAGCACGCAGTTTTCAAAGTCTGACGAAGACTGCGTACCCGTCACCAAATTAACGGGTTTTTGGCGTTTTACACCTAAGCAAAACGGCATGATATATGTTGAGTATGAAACACATGCCGACCCAAGTGGGGATTTACCTTCATGGCTCGCCAACAGTTTTGTGGTAGATCAGCCACTTGGCAGCTTAACAAAACTTCGAAAACGGGTTGAAGAAAATACCTATAATTTGTCTAAGGAAATGAGCTTCATTAAAGAATCACACTGACACATTTTAATGAAAGGGGCAGGTTTGATAGGTGCAGTATTTATTCATCCTGTTCTGGCTTCATTACTTGTTGCGTTTTTGGTGGCCGTCATTTCAAATATGTCAGTCATAGACTAAGATCTATTGTAAGTTTCACTTTGTTGAAACCACAGTTTACAGGCAATAATAACTGGCGCTAACAATAGTTGAATACAAAACTGAATCAATGACTTTCTAGGCTTTCTTCTTAATGACCATAAAACAGAAATTCGCCCTCTTCATCTGCTCTCTGTTAGCCGCTTTTGGAATTATTCTATATGTGTTTCTTCACTCATCAAATTCACTGAATAATGAGTTTGTTCAGTACCAGAACGAGGTCGTAAAACGGCAACAATTATTGATGGGCATAAAATCATCAATGGGTTACGGCGGCAGCATTCACGATTTTAAAAACTATGTATTGCGTGGCACCGAAAAATACTATGCTCGTCAGAAAAATGATTCCCAAGAAGTCATGCAACTAATTGAAGAATACACACAGCTGAAAAATCTGGACGCGGATGAACAACAAGCGCTAGACGCGATTGCCGAAGTCATTACTAAATATGTTGAGAAAATTGAAATTGTTCGTGACATGTATATGGATGGAATAGCGCCTCAGCACATAGATAACCTTGTGAAAGTTGATGACGCACCTGCATTCAAAGCGTTTGAAATTCTTGACCATCAGTATAAAGAACTGACTGATAAATCTAATCATCAAATCTCTGAGAGTATTGATTTATCAACGGTCTATTTTGTACTGATCACGATCATCGTGTTGGTTTTTTGCTTAATTATTACCGCTTTTATTTATATCCCGCTTAATAACAAAATTAATGCACTGCTTAAATTATCCGGGCAAATATCAATAGGAAATCTGACCGAGGTCTCACCACAAAGTTCAAGTGACGAGATGGGGAAATTAGCCAATGCAATGAAGGAAATTTCACTTGGTGTGAGTCAGTTGGTGATATCTGTCATTCAGACAAGTAAGCAACTGACGGTTATCTCAAGTCGTTTGCGAGAATCAAGTCTAGTGACAGAAAGCGCAGTTAGCAGCCAGATGAATGATAGTAAGGCGACGGGTCAGTCAATTTCTGAACTGTCAGAGTTAGTTAAGGATGTTTCCAGTACGATTGGAAATGTTGCGACATCTGCTCAACAGGTTGATGTTGCCACAAAAGATGGTCAGAGCACGGTTGAGGCCGTGGTCGTATCAATTAACTTGTTAGAAGGCGAACTAGCAAAAGTCGCTGCGATTATAAATAAACTCGGTGAGGGCAACCAAAATATCAACCGTATCCTGATTATGATTCGGGAAATTTCAGAACAGACCAATTTGCTAGCGTTAAATGCTGCTATCGAAGCTGCCAGAGCGGGTGAGCAAGGCCGCGGGTTTGCCGTGGTGGCGGATGAGGTGAGAAGTCTGGCGCAACGAACTCACCACGCAACCTTGGATATTCAAACGACAATTGATGATTTTGGGGCGGCCAGTGATATGGCTGTTGACGCTGTGAACTCAAGTGAGCAACAGCTGAAACATTGTATAGAGCAAGCCCTGAGTGTCGAAGACGTGTTCAGTAAGATCACAAAACAAACTTCTTCCATTAGTAATATGAACACCCAGCTGGCAATCTCTGCGGAAAAACAAAACACTATGGCTCAGGTGCTCGATAACGATGTTGTGAACATGACCAATGCCGCTAGTCAGGCTTCTTCTGTCGCTGAGAGTACGGTGGAAGACGCATTAATCATCAATGCGCTTTCATATGAATCACTCTCTTATATCAATCGTTTTATCATCGATGAAGAGAAAGTGCGTGACTGTATTATAAACCGGGACAATCATCTGCTTATTCATTGGGATGACTCGTATAGTGTTGGTTTGCCAGAGATTGATCGTCAGCATAAAATTTTGGTCGATCTGGTCAATGAGCTTAATATGATTTACGAACTTAAACTGGATGAAATATTTGTACATCGAGTTTTGCAAGGCTTGATCGACTACACCGCATTTCACTTTTCTTTTGAAGAAGATCTTCTGGAACGAAGTGGTTATGACGGCTTTGTTATGCACAAGGAGAAACACAATAAGCTGGTACAACAGGTCATGGCGTTTAAACAACAGTTTGAAGCTGAAGGTGTAGCCATTCTCGATGATTTGATGGTATTTCTAACAAAGTGGTTGAATAAGCATATAAAAGTGTTTGACAAAGAATACGGTAAATTCTTGTTGGAAAAAGAGGAAAATGAATTGCCAGATTTAGGAGACAGTTTTGACGATGATACGGTGGAACTTTTTTAAGCATCTAGATCAAATAGGCTTATTCTCTTTTTTTGATATTTTTTGGCAAATGCGTAACAACCTTATAATCGCAATGCCTTGCGATTATAAGGCTCAATGCTACATTTATTTGATCGCTGATTCTGGAAGCTCTACGCGTATCAGTGCTCGTAATTCTGCAAGTTTCAAATCTCTGGAAAGATCATTTGGGTACTTTTCTTCAAGTACTGCTTTCACATCATCGGCCATATTGACACTGTGACATAACAGGCATTTTTTCGTGACATACATGGGTTGATAGTACAAATAACGATAGCCGTCTTCCCCTTTTACTTTACGCGAGAAAGAGCTTGCATCGTCTGATTCGCTACTCAAGAAAAAATCTAGAGCGACTTGATCAAGATGATCTGGTTTATTAATCGGGTTCCGGTATTGATAGGTCGGTCGTTTAATTTTCATTCCAAGGTTAAAAGAATCAGCCGTATCATTAATGAGGGCGACAGACTTACTCCAACCACGCGCAGCCTCTGCAAGCCCTACAGACTTAATATCGCCTAACATGGTATTCATTAAGCGTTTAGACACCATGCCTGCCGCTTTATGGCCAATATCACTTAATACTTTTTCTTCTGATGATGAGAGCTCAATTAAGGGCTCTTCTGATGCAAAGAGAAACATAGACCAACAGCTAATACAAATAAGCAGTACTTTCTTCATTATCCTAAGCCTCATTAGATTTTTTGATGATGAATGGATGTGCTATACCGCAGCATACCATTGTCTTTCATGTACCAGATTGAGCTAGGTCAAAGGAGTTGTATGGAGGGCATATCATCAATCTTTAATACAGTTAATCTATAGCGATTAGACTTAAAGAGTTCGTTATCTGTATATTTGCACTGATTCTCCGAATGCCCGACAAATAAACTTTAGTTTGGCCAAGAAAATTTATAGCAACGCTTTGACGGCTATGGAATCATCGGCAAGTCGGTCTGGGTTGATATCAAGATTTCCAGCAATTATTTTTTTACTCAACATGAACTCTTGGGGGCGATTAACACAGTCGGCTGAAATCAGTTTTTTGTCTTTGAAGTAAAATGCTGCGAAGCTTCTGCTTGTGAGCTTGTCGCCACGAATAATGACTTGATCATAACCTTGGCTCAGGCCGGCAATTTGTAATTTTAGATCGTATTGGTCAGACCAAAACCAGGGTAGATTCTTGTACTCTTTGCTGGCGTCACATATTGATGCTGCCGCTGATTTTCCCTGTTCGCTGGCGTTCGGCACTGATTCTAAACGAATACGACGATTGAAGATTTTGTTGAAGTGATTCGTACAGTCACCGGCGGCTACGATATTGGGGTCGTTGGTACGGCAGAATTCGTCTACGATTATGCCATTTTCCACGTCAATACCGGCTTTATCGGCTAACTCAGTATTAGGTAAAATACCCACGCCCACAATGACTAAATCTGCTGGGAATTCTGTACCGTCAGCGCAGATAACTTTTTCCGTATGTTTTTTTCCAGCAATACGGGATACAGATATTCCAGTATGAATCTCTACACCTTCTTCGGTGTGAATACGTGTATAAAACTCAGACAGTTCCGGTGCAGTGACGCGTTGTAAAATTCTTTCTGCCATCTCTAGCACCACCACCTGCATACCCAGCTTTCTGAGAGCAGCAGCAGTTTCTAGGCCAATATAGCCGCCGCCAATAATCACCGCGTGTTGATCTTTTTCTAGGTTGTTTTTAATGCCTTCCACGTCGGCGATGTCGCGCAAGTAATGTACGCCTTTCAGTTCACTGCCGGGTAGTGCGAGTTTTCTGACACGTGAGCCCATGCAAAGCGCGAGCTTGTCATAGTTCAACGTTTCGCCATCACTTAGTGTAAGGGTTTGCTGGCTTCTGTTGATCCCTGTAACACGGCCTTGGCGAAATTGAATATCATTTTTTTCATAGAATGCCGCAGGGCGAATAGCCAAATCATCAGCTGTTTTTTTTCCAGCTAAAAAAGTTTTGGAAAGAGGCGGGCGATGGTAGGGAAGATAGGGTTCATCGCCGATCATTAAAATTTCACCATCCCAGCCTTCTTGTCGCAAGCTTGAGCTTAACTGCGCTGCAGCATGGCTGGCGCCAATAATAATGCATCTTTTTGTCATGATGTTCTCGCCGTAAGCTTGACCATCAGCTGGGTATAACCCTTCACGAAATTTGATTGTACGTATTTTGGGTCGTCGATCACTTCAATGTTATCAAAACGTTTTAATAACTCTTCCCAAAGTATGCGTAGTTGCATTTCTGCCAAGCGGTTACCCATACAACGGTGAACACCAAAACCGAAGGAGAGATGCTTTCTGGCATTTTTCCGGTCAACCATGAACTGGTCTGGTTGATCAATGGCGCGCTCGTCGCGATTACCGGACACATACCACATGACCACTTTGTCGCCTTTTTTAATTGTTTGTCCGTTTAGCTCTACATCTTCTTTGGCTACTCTGCGCATATATGCCAGCGGTGTTTGCCAGCGAATAATTTCAGACACCATGTTAGGGATCAAACTTGGGTCATTTTTGAGTTTTACAAACTCGTCTGGGAACTGGTTTAATGCATGGACACCACTCGTCATTGAGTTACGAGTGGTGTCATTTCCCCCTACTAATAACAAGACAATATTACCTAAAAATTCCATAGGCCTATCGATCAAGTCCTGGGTGTTTTCATTGGAAAGTAAAAGGCTAATTAGGTCGAATCCAAGTTCTTCACCTGCCGCTTTTTTAGCTTCTTTTTCGCGCCAGAGTTGAGAGAAACGTTTTGCAACTTCTGCTGCCACAGTAAAGGCTTCGTTCATGGACCCGGTTCCACCGGTAGCTTCAGGGCTGCTCGCGGCCACATCTGACCAATAAGCAAGCTTGTGTCGTTCTTCGTAAGGGAAGTCGAATAGGGTCGCCAGCATTCTGGATGTCAATTCAATCGATACGTCTTGAACCCAGTCAAAGGGCTCGCCAATAGGCAGATTGTCTAATACGTCTTCAGCACGGCAACGAATAAGCGCTTCCATTTCCTTTAGGTTTTTTGGCGCAACCACGTCTTGTACCGCTTGTCTTTGTAGGTCGTGCTTTGGCGGGTCCATAGCAATGAAGGTTTCAATAGCGAGTCCTTCTGGCTGACCCCCTATAGAAATGATCGGTTCGGCTGAAAAGAGGTCATGATGTTTATCCACAAACATGATGTCTTCGTACCGTGTCACCGACCAGAATGGGCCGAAGGGGCTGTTTTTCTGATAGTGCACCGGACACTCGTCCCGCAGGCGCTTAAAGTAGGATTGCCAGCGATTTTGTCGAAAAAGAAATGGATTGCTAACGTCAATATCTTCCAATGCAAGTGTTTCTACATCCGGTAAAGGGCGCTCGTAAAATTCGGGAACCGGTGTGCCTTTTACGATACCTTGTTTGATCTTCTGGAAGATATGAGCGCCTTTAATTTGTAAGTGGATAGGAACTAACGCAGCACTTTTCTCGATAACCGGGGATAAAATATTCATGTCACATTCTCAACATATAAAGGCGTTTTTGTAATTATTCTCGACCAAGTAAATTGAAAGCCAAATTGAATTATCAGGGCTTACATTTGAAATTCGGGTAGCCGCACAACCATTCCGTTCATGGCCTCAGAGGTTGGTATTTGGCAAGACAGACGGGATGTGTTGGCTTTTTCTGGTGTCATATCCAGCATGAGCGTTTCATCTTCTGTCACATTGCCAGTCGTTTCTATCCAGTTATCATCAATAATTACATGGCAAGTCCCACAAGCGCATTCGCCACCGCAATCGGCATCAACACCGGGAATACCATTGTCCATGGCTATTTGCATAAGAGATTTCCCTGCTTCAATGTCAACTGAATGCTGGTTGCCGTTGTGTTCTATAAAAGTAATGTTGCCCATAAAGTTCTCGATTAAATTGTATTGGCTAAGCGCTTGCTAAAAGCGATGCCGCTACAATGAAAAATTACAGCAGATCGCTTGTTTGCAAATGATTTAGCTTAGATTACGGGCTTGCATCATTTGGTAGGAGGTCATTTCTTGACAATGCAGGGTCATTAAAAGACACTGTGTAATGGTTTGCCTTTAGGGACAGGTATTGAAATCGTATATTTCGAAGGTTGGTGATGTGATAAATCATGCTGAAAAGGCACAAACAATTGTTTCCAATATTGCTTGTATTCCTTCTAATTACTCTCGGCTGATAGCCCGCGTTTTGGCCTTACAAGTTCGCGAATTACCCGCGTTACTGGCTTTGACCCAACTTACAATTGAACAGTTTATGCAGGAAGACATGCTTCTGACTTCTCAGCAGCAAATTCAGATACTGTACAACGCTCTGCGCTTATCGAATGATGAAGCATTTGGTTTGCAATTAGGCCATCAATTGACGCCAGCTACTCATGGCGCAATGGGTTTTTTGGCTAACAGTAGCCCTAACTTACTAATGGCGTTAAAAGCATTTCAAACCTATATGCCTACGCGTATGAATTTTGCTCGACTGGAATTGATAACTAACCAAGAATGGTTGGAGTGTAATTATTATATCGATTTAGAGGTCAGTGCAGATATACGGCGTTGCTTAGCCGAGGCTTCTGCAATGACCTTATTTGAATTCGCAGAGCATATTGTAGGATGTCCGTTAGATGAGGCTATAACAAGTTTCACTCATGCTGAGCCCAGTTATAGCAAACGTTATGCTGACTACCTGCCTGGCCAAGTCGAATTTTCTGCGCCACTCATCTCGGTGAAAATACCGATGCATTTATGCCAAGTGCCTAATGTTTCAGCTAATCATGAGAACTATTTATTGGCCATGTATCAATGTGAAATGATGCTGGCGCAACTGAATTCTAATAAAGGAACATGTAAATACCAAATTCAAAAAATGATGCTATCCCACCCACCAGGAGTTTTGAGTGAAGAAGAGGCTGCCGCCACATTATTTATCAGTAAGCGTACATTAGCACGCAGGCTTCAGCATGAAGGAACAGGCTTTAGACGTATTAGGGATGAAATTTTATCGCAGCAAGCAAGCAGTTATTTACGTGATAGTCTGATGTCGGTGGAAGCCATTGCCGCTTTGCTCAATTACCATGATAGTGCCAATTTTCGGCGTGCATTTAAGCGCTGGTTTCAGTTGTCTCCCGATCAATACAGGCAGAAATTGAACCAAGCGCTTAACAATTGATACTACCGGCCTTACCATAAAAATTCGATACAAAAACCTGTTATTGGTTACCTACCTTACGTGTCAAAACAAGCTGTCTAGGTCTATTCGTTTATGTCATTGTTAATCTGGTTTGTCTAATATTTAAGATTAATATCATTCAGGTAAAATTGTCCTATAATGTATAAGCGTGGCAATTTTTAAATAACAATAGCAACTTCGTTTCCAGTCTTTCAACCCTAGGGGTAGCAGGATATGGCATATAAGTCGAACACGGTTTTAGTACACACAATCGTCTTAGCTGCCGCCTGCCTTATGTCACATTTAATATGGGCAGGAGAACAGCCTCTCAAAATTCTCGCGGTACACTATCCTCCTTATGAATTTGACCCACCAAGTAATGGACTTAAAGGTTTCGATGTAGAAGTCGTTGAAACAACTTTCCAAGTCATGGGTCACCCGGCTGAAGTTGAATTTTTACCCTGGCAACGTGCCGTTGAAACAGTCTATGCCGGAAATGCGATGGGTCTGTTAACCTGCGCCCGAGATGAGTCACGTTATGCCCACTTGTATTATTCCGATGTCATCAGTGTTGGTACTGATGGTTACTTCCTGCGCAATAATTACCCTGACCCTAATTTTGAATCAATTGAAGAATTTCGAGGAAAAAAAATAGGTGCAGTCAGGGGCTATACCCCACAGTTACAACTCGAAAATATTAACGTCAAGCATACCTTATTAAGAACAGATGAGATCGCCCTTAACGTTCTAATTGGGGAGCGGATAGACTTTTACTATAGCGCAAAGGAAGGCAATGAATTTATTGCTAACCAGTTAGGCGTGTCAGGAAAAATTAAATTTCACCCTTTACAATCAAAGAACTACTACTTGTGTTTCAGCAAGAAGTGGCCAAATACCAAAGAATTGCTTATGAAATTTAATGAGGCTTTAGCTAAATTGAAAGCCGATGGAAGTTACCAAAAAATTCATGATAAATACCGATAACGAACTATTCTAATTTTTTACGCGGTAGGTGGAACATGACACGACGAACCTGTCAATTATCTATAATAGTACTGAAATTTTTACTCTTTTACTTGTCTTATTCCAGTCTTCAGGCTGAGACAGTCGTACTGATAAGCCTCGACTATCCACCCTATGAATTTCAGACGCCGCAGAACGGCTTACGAGGTTTTGATGTGGAGGTCATTGAGGAGGCATTTAAACGCGTTAATACATCTGCAGTGGTCAAATTTCTTCCATGGAAGCGGGGTATTGAACAAACAAAAGCTGGTTCTTTTGCTGGGATATTCTCTTGCAGCCATCGAGTTGAAAGGGAGGAATACTTGATATTTTCCGCGCCAATCAGCCGTCAAACTGAGGGGTATTTTGTTCGAAGTGACTTTGCTGGTTTCGTACCAACGAACCTCAAAGCAGCCAAGGAATTAAAAGTTGCAACCGTTCTAGGCTGGGCTGCAACAAAAACTATGGACGAAGCTGGTGCAAATGTGACTGAGTATAGAACTGTGGGATTAGTATTTAGAGACTTATTAAAGGGCATTATTGACTATTCTTATTTACCATTGGAAGGCCCGATATATAAAGCAATGAATTTAGGTATATCAAAGGATTTACGCTTTATAAAGGTTAGAGAAAAAAACTTATATATTTGTTTCAGCAAGCAATGGCCAAATATTGAAAAGATCGTTCAAAAATTCAATGAAGGCCTTGCAGCCGTACGCAAAGATGGTTCTTATGATCGAATACATGCCCGTTATAGGTAAATAGCAGGTAAAAACAGGAAAGGAATCATGTCGTTAGTTGAGTCTAATAGCATCACCTATAAGAATCGTATTGCTTATAAGCAAACGCGTTTTGTTGTTCTGTTAGCTTTTGGGCTGGGTTTGCTTTTTAGTTTCATCCAAATTTATGTCGACTATTTAAAGCAAACCGGCGAACTTACGAATACCATCCTTCAAGTTGTGAATACCATGAAGCAACCCGCTGCTGAAGCCGCCTTTCACCTTGACCCAAATTTAGCGAATCAGGTGGGGCGAGGTTTGTTCGAATTTTCACCGATTGTAAGTGTAAATATTGTCGGCAATATTGG
>ENA-OSET01000129-OSET01000129.1-sediment-metagenome-genome-assembly--contig:-NODE-129-length-86392-cov-6.891201_pt1 | contig 86392 bp, 69 predicted proteins | sample MGYA00237882_ERZ534229 | MGnify/ENA primary metagenome ERZ534229 (study PRJEB26408, sample SAMN06266212) | sediment metagenome | isolation source: Hudson Canyon methane seep mesocosm | place: USA:Hudson... | reverse complement strand
GAGCGAGTATTCCACATTCAAAATGTGAATGCGTACCATAGCCGATTGAAAGAATGGATAAACCGTTTTCACGGAGTGGCCACAAAATATCTAGATCATTATTTAGGATGGTTTAGATATTTGGACAATGATGAAAAGTTCAATAAAAACAGTATGTTTAGTGTTCAACAACAGTTAATACAAACATAGCCTTCATTATTATTCCTGATAGATTTTTATTTTAATTAGGAATTGAAGTAAACTATCACTGCAGCTCAATTCCCTTGAGGTCCAGCCACCAAATCGATCTTGGTAACAATATTATCCTACGTTAATGGATGGGCTAAATATATCGTGATTGGCTATTTTTAGATTTGATAGTGTAACCAAATGTTGACTTCAAATAATTAGACAGACTTAATACTTGTTGAGTTTTCTTAATTAAATTATCCACCATCGACTTGCACCCGTACCGAGATTTATCCAACATGACGGAAAACAAGGAATAAAAAAAATAATATGCGCCAGATTTCAAGCCGTTTTAGCCTGCAGTGGATTGATTCACTGAATTATTCTTTATGTAAGTTGGTCAGTTGGTTTACTCTTTTCATGGTGTTATTGACGTTTTTAATCGTTGTACTCAGGTACGGATTTAATATGGGCTGGATTGCCATGCAAGAATCTGTGATGTACTTTCATGGCATGGTTTTTTTAGTCGGGGCTGCTCACACTTTACGGGTCAACGAACATGTCAGAGTTGACATATTTTATCGAGGCTTCACACCAGAAAAACAGGCTAAAGTAGATATTTTTGGCAGCCTATTTTTATTAATGCCAGTGAATCTGTTTATTTTTTTCATCAGTTTTGACTACGTCATGTTGGCGTGGAAAATTTTAGAAGACTCACAAGAAGCCGGAGGGATCCCTGCGGTATTTTTATTGAAAAGTTTAATTCTAGTCTTTGCATTTACCATGGTCTTGCAGGGCATTGCAGAAGTCATACGTAACATCCTAAAACTTTCACAACAAAAACACATAACAGAGGAGATTACCGAATAATGGAATACCTCTCTCTTTTAATGTTTTTAACGGTCTGCTTGGTATTATTGTTAGGTTATCCCGTGGCTTATTCGCTAGCGGGTACAGCATTAATTTTTGCTGGTGTTGGGGCTTTATTCGGCGTGTTTGATACATCTTATCTGCAAGCTGTGCCCAGTCGTTTGTTTGGCATAATATCTAATCAAACACTGATTGCAGTGCCTTTATTTGTATTTATGGGCGTAATGTTAGAAAAGTCTCGGGTAGCGGAAAATCTACTGGTTGCCATGGGCCAAGTGTTTGGTCGACTACAATCGGGGTTAGCTGTTTCTGTGGTATTGGTGGGTATGCTGCTAGCAGCAAGCACGGGAATAGTCGGTGCAACTGTGGTCACTATGGGTCTGCTTTCCTTACCAACAATGCTAAAACAAGGTTACTCCCCCTCTTTTGCCAGTGGGGCAATTTGCGCTACTGGTACCTTAGGCCAAATCATTCCACCTTCTATTGCCTTAGTGTTGTTGGGCGACGTGTTATCTAGTTCATTCCAACAAGCACAATTAAATATGGGAATATTTTCTCCGAGGTCAGTATCTGTGGGTGACTTATTTGTCGGCGCTTTAGTACCTGGTATGTTGTTAGTCGGTATGTATTTAGTGTACGTGTTAATTTTTGCCAGTAGACAAATCGATCAGTCAGTCAACCAAAATATATCTGACAAACCTATTTCTAGCATCGGGCTATTTTCAGCTTTATTTCCACCATTGATGTTGATTTTTATCGTACTCGGCTCGATTTTAGCTGGTTTTGCCACACCAACTGAAGCAGCAGGGGTCGGAGCCGCCGGTTCGATAGTTTTGGCATTGCTTAACAAACAGTTGGCCTTGCAAAAGTTAAAAGACGTCATGATGTCCACCACAAAAGTTACATCAATGGTGTTCTTAATCCTGATTGGCGCGTCTATTTTCTCATTGGTATTTCGGGGATTTGGTGGTGAAGAATTAATTGCAGAGTTATTTGCCAGTTTACCTGGGGGCGTATTTTCTGCCGTGTTATTGGTGATGGCGGTCATATTTTTGCTAGGTTTTATTTTAGATTTTATCGAAATTACTTTTGTGGTTGTGCCCTTAGTTGCGCCGGTATTGTTAGCAATGGGAGTCGACCCAATCTGGCTTGGGATTATGATAGCGGTTAATCTACAGACTTCGTTCTTAACCCCTCCTTTTGGCTTTGCCTTATTCTACTTACGTGGCGTAGCGCCACCAGAAGTATCAACTTCGGATATTTACCGTGGAGTTATTCCCTTTATTGTTATTCAATTAACTCTGTTAGTCTGTTTAGCCGTTTGGCCAAATCTGGTAACTTGGTTACCTTCCTTGCTTTAAAGAGTCTATATATGAAATTACTTCAGTTATTAGTTTTGACTATGTTTAGTCTGTTTCTTTTGTCTTGTGGTGGGCAATCTTCTGATGTCCCCTCGACTCAAGTCGAACAACAACATTATGAATGGAAACTAGTGACATCTTGGCCGAAAAACTTTCCGGGGTTAGGCAAAGGTCCTGAGACCTTTGCTAAATATGTTGAACGTATGTCCAATGGTCGGCTTAAGATTAAAGTATTCGGTTCCGGCCAGATGGTGCCTGGTTTTGAAGTATTTGATACAGTTTCAAGTGGTGCAGCTGAAATGGGCCATTCGGGTTCTTATTATTGGAAAGGAAAAGCACCCGCGTCACAAATTTTCACCGCCATACCCTTTGGCATGAATGCTACCGAAATGAATGCATGGCTGCATTATGGTGGTGGCATCGAGTTGTGGCGTGAAGTATATGCCCCCTTTAATTTGATCCCTTTTGCCGGTGGTAATTCTGGGGTACAAATGGCTGGTTGGTTTAAAAAAGAGATCAACAGTGTAGAAGACCTCAAAGGTTTAAAAATGCGTATTCCCGGTTTAGGCGGTGAAGTACTCAAAAAATTGGGTGGCATTCCCGTTGCGTTAACCGGCGGCGAGCTATTTACTTCACTACAATCTGGGGCAATTGACGCCACTGAATGGGTTGGTCCCTATAACGATTTAGCTTTTGGTTTCTACAAAGCCGCCAAATATTATTATTACTCTGGCTGGCATGAACCCAGTGCTACCCTTGAATTTATGGTTAACAAACAAGCATTCGAAGCACTTCCAGAAGACTTACAAGCCATTATTGAAGTGGCTACTCGGGCTGTTAATCAAGATATGTGGGACGAATATACTGCTGCAAACAATTCAGCCATGCAGGCCTTAATTGAGACACATGGTGTTGATATGCGCCCTCTGCCTGCAGATGTCATGTTAGCCTTAAAAAATGCCTCGGTTGAAGTGATGCAAGAACAGTCTGCCGCCGACCCCATGTTCAAAAAAGTGTATGACTCTTATTCAGACTTCCAAACAAAAGTCATGAAATATCACCAAATTTCAGAATTTGAATATTACAAAAACCGTGCTACCGGTAATCAGTAACAGAAAAAAAGAAGCAATATACTCACTTTGTTTACATGACTATTTGGGCTAAAACATGCCTTTTGCAGAACAGTAAACAATAACCAAAACATCTTTATCAGCTGTTCAGATGTGTTTAAGCGCCGACTAGCATTACAATGCGCTGAATTATTTAAATAGGACGTATCTATGATTGTTAAGCCCAAAATTCGCGGCTTTATCTGTACTAACGCTCATCCAGTTGGTTGTGCTGCTAGTGTTCAACAACAAATTGATTATGTTAAAGCGCAAGGATCATTGAACAATCCGCCTAAAAACGTATTAGTTCTTGGTAGTTCTACTGGCTATGGACTGGCTTCTAGGATCACCGCTGCATTTGCAGGAGATGCTAATACCTTAGGAGTATGTTTTGAGAAACCCCCTACAGAACGCAAAACCGGTACCGCTGGTTGGTATAACACCGCTGCTTTTCATGCCAAGGCATCTGACGCCGGACTGTATGCAAAAACCTTAAATGGTGATGCTTTTTCTAAAGAGTTAAAACAGCAAGTTATCGATACCTTAAAAGCCGATATGGGCAAAGTAGACTTGGTGATTTATAGTCTTGCCTCTCCAAGAAGAACCGATCCTGAAACAGGTGAAGTGTACAAATCGACTTTAAAACCTGTTGGTCAGTCCTATAAAACTAAAACCTACGATACCGACAAGAATCTTATTCATGAGATTGCTCTCGAACCCGCCAATGAAGATGAAATTCAACAAACCATCAAAGTGATGGGCGGTGAAGACTGGGAATTATGGTTAGATGCCTTAAGTGAAGCTGATTTATTAGCAGATAATTGTAAAACCACAGCTTACACCTATGTGGGTAAAGAACTGACTTGGCCAATTTATGGGCAAGCAACTATAGGTAAAGCCAAAGAAGATTTAGATCGAGCCGCGGCGTCAATAGTAAAAACCAAAGCAGATAAGAAAGTGCAAGCTTATGTCTCTTCCTTAAAGGCCTTAGTGACACAGGCAAGTTCGGCGATCCCGGTTATGCCTCTGTATATTTCACTGATCTATAAAGTGATGAAAGAAGAAGGTACGCACCAAGGTTGTATTGAGCAAATTTACGATTTGTTTACTGATAAATTAACTCAAACTAAGCCAGAAGTGGACGAGTTGGGTCGTTTGTATATGAATGGCAAAGAAACAAACGATGCGACTCAGGCCAAAATAAAAGCCTTATGGGACCAAGTCACTCAAGAGAATTTTCACGAGTTAAGTGACTACGCTGGTTACCATCATGAGTTTTTGAGATTGTTTGGTTTTGATCTATCAGGTGTAGACTATGATGCCGATGTTGAAACTTTGATCGATTGGTAAATATTAGGTTAAAAAATCATTAAAAAATCAACCGCCATATCAGGCGGTTTTTTATTTCTGTAAATTAGTCTACCTTTGAAAGAGCCAAATCAAAGCAAAAAAACTAAAAACCACAAAATAAATGTGTTTAAACAACAATTTGCGTGGAAGAAATACACTGGTTAATGCTAAAATTCTGGGGCTAAGCGTAGGCGTCTAAAAGAATAGTGTATAAGTTTTGCTGAGCGCATAAATTTTTAAGGAAGTTCGGAGACTTCTATCTAGCTGCAAAAAGGTACTTGTAGCTTATTAATCAGTCATTGATTGACGATACTCACCACCATTAGGCTTTTGCCAACTTAATACAGAGCATGGACCTCTGTAATAAAGAGCCTAATGGTGCTGTGTATTAATTTAGAGTAGTGCTATTGCGTATGATAAAAATCACGAAAGGGTTAGATCTTCCTATCCAGGGAGCGCCACAACAAACAATTCAAGATGGAAACTCTGTGACTAGAGTGGCTATTTTGGGTGAAGAATATATTGGTATGCGTCCAACAATGCATGCCCAAGTAGGAGATAAGGTAAAAAAAGGCCAGATTCTTTTTGAAGATAAAAAGAACCCTGGTGTCAAATTTACCGCACCTGCCGCTGGTAACGTAGTTGAAGTCAACCGTGGTGCAAAACGTGTTTTGCAATCTGTTGTTATCCAACTTGAAGGTGATGAAAGTGAGGAGTTTGCTAAGTATAGCAATTCAGAACTAGCATCATTAGACGCTGCCAAGGTTCAAGAAAACCTAGTCAATTCTGGCATGTGGACGGCCTTTAGAACTCGTCCTTATAGCAAGTCTCCTGCACTTGACTCGAAGCCAAATTCGATTTTTGTCAGTGTAATGGATACCAATCCACTTGCTGCTGACCCACAACTAATAATTGCCGAACGTAATGAAGATTTTGTAAACGGATTACAGGTTATTAGCCGTTTAACGGAAGGCAAAGTTTTTGTTAGCAAGGCACCTGGCGCAGACATCGCCACTGGCAATGTTAGTGTCGAAGTAAACGAATTTGCAGGTATACACCCAGCTGGACTCGTTGGCACGCATATTCATCACTTAGATGCTGTAGGTCAAAGCAAAAAAGTGTGGCATGTAGGTTATCAAGACGTTTTAGCGATTGGTAGTTTGTTCACGACTGGTGAGTTGGATAACCGCAAAGTGGTTTCTATAGGTGGTCCTGAAGCAAAAAATCCGCGTTTGATACGAACATTGATGGGGGCTGACATTGCCGAGTTAACTGCAAGTGAAGCCAACGACGGCGATATGCGCATGTTATCTGGCTCAGTTTTACAAGGTAATCACGCACACGGTGTGCATGGATTTTTAGGTCGATTCCATAACCAAGTGACAATTTTACGTGAAGGTCGCGAAAAAGAATTATTTGGTTGGATTAAGCCTGGCGTTAACCAACACTCGGTGACTCGTGCTTATTTTGGGCATTTGAGTCCTAAAAAACTTTTTGGTATGACGACTACCACTAATGGTTCTGATCGCTCTATGGTGCCTATCGGTAACTACGAACGTATTATGCCGTTAGACATCTTGCCGACTTTGTTGTTAAGAGACATGATCTCTGGCGATACAGATGGCGCACAAAGTTTGGGTTGCTTGGAGCTAGACGAAGAAGATTTGGCATTGTGTACTTATGTTTGCCCAGGCAAATACAACTACGGGCCAATTCTGCGTGATTGTTTAGAGCAGATTGAGAAAGAGGGTTAATCATGGGTTTAAAAGCATTTTTAGAGAAAATCGAACCTAATTTTGAAGCGGGTGGAAAATATGAAAAATGGTATGCCCTTTACGAAGCGGCAGCGACCATTTTTTACACTCCGGGCACGGTCACCAAGTCGACCACCCATGTAAAAGACAGTATCGATTTAAAACGCATCATGATCATGGTTTGGATGGCAACATTCCCAGCTATGTTCTACGGCATGTTTAATATCGGCCAACAGGCACAGATGGCTATCGCAGAAGGCGCAGTTTGGGCTGACACAGCCACCACATTCTGGCAAGCAGGTCTATTTGAAATGTTGGGCGGTCAACTTGATGCCAGTACTGGTTGGATTGGCTTGATGTTGTATGGGGCTTGTTTTTTCTTACCTATTTACGCAACTGTATTTGCGGTAGGTGGTTTTTGGGAAGTACTGTTTGCATCAGTTCGTAAACATGAAATTAACGAAGGTTTCTTTGTTACTTCAGTTTTATTTGCACTAACCCTGCCTGCCACTATACCCCTATGGCAAGCTGCCTTAGGTATCACATTCGGTATTGTAATAGCTAAAGAAATCTTTGGTGGGACAGGACGTAACTTCCTAAACCCTGCGTTATCGGGTCGAGCATTTCTTTACTTCGCTTACCCAGCACAAATATCAGGTGATTCAATTTGGACCGCTGCAGATGGGTACTCAGGTGCAACTTGGTTAAGCCAAGCAGCAAATGGGTCAGTCACAGACTGGAGTCTTAACGCTCAGTGGTGGGATGCATTTTTCGGTAACCTACAAGGCTCGGTTGGCGAGGTTTCGACATTAGCAATCTTAATCGGTGGCTTATTTATTATCTACATGCGAATAGCATCATGGCGAATTGTACTAGGTGTCGCATTAGGTGTGTTCTTGTTCTCAAGTTTGCTAAATCTCATAGGCAGTGACACCAACCCGATGTTTGCTATGCCTTGGTATTGGCATATGGTAATAGGTGGCATGGCTTTTGGTATGTTCTTTATGGCTACCGATCCTGTCTCAGCATCATTTACCAATCAAGGTAAATGGGCCTACGGTATTTTGATTGGGAGTATGGCAGTGATGATACGCGTACTGAATCCAGCTTTCCCAGAAGGTATTATGCTAGCAATATTGTTCGCTAACTTGTGGGCACCTTTATTCGATTATTTTGTAGCACAAAGCAATATAAAACGGAGGTTGGCACGTGTCAGCTAAAAAAGAAACTCTTGGAAAAACAGTAGGCGTAGTAGTAGCAGTTTGCTTAGTATGTTCAATCGTTGTATCCAGTGCAGCTGTAGGTTTACGTTCGTTACAGCAAACTAACGCAGCAATAGATAAGCAGTCTAATATCGTTCAGGCAGCTGGACTTTCCGATATTGCAGCAGGCGATATCTCTGGGACCTTCGAAAAATATATTGAAGAACGCTTTATTAACCTTGAAACAGGTGAGTATGTGGAGGTCCCTGAGGGATACGATATGTACAAAGAGGCCAAAAACCCTGAATTTTCAGTGCCAGTTACAGGCAGCAACGTAGGTTTTAAACAGCGTGCCAGCATTGCTAATATTTATTTAGTTAGAAATGATGCAGGTGATGTTACCCGTTTAGTTCTGCCAGTTCATGGTAGTGGCTTGTGGGATCTAATGTATGGGCTATTAGCGATTGATGCGGACGGTAATACTGTACGTGAGCTAATTTATTACCAACACAAGGAAACCCCTGGACTAGGCGGTGAGATACAAAACCCTAGCTGGAAGGCCAAATGGAACGGTAAAAAGCTGTTTAACAATGGAGAAGTAGCTCTTGAAGTTAATAAAGGTGACAACTCAAAAAATCAATATGCTGTTGATGCACTTTCAGGCGCCACGCTAACCAGTAACGGTGTACAAAACACCTTAACTTACTGGGCTGGTAAGAATGGCTACGGGCTTTATCTTAAAAATCAGACTTGGAAATCGTAAGGGGTTCACACAATGGCTGAAACTAAAGAAATGAAAAAGGTATTGCTCGGACCCATTCTGGACAATAACCCCATCGCTTTGCAAGTACTGGGCGTATGCTCTGCATTGGCAATCACTACCAAACTAGAAACCGCGTTGGTTATGTCTCTGGCATTAACTGTAGTATGTGCATTTTCTAACTTATTTATCTCTCTTATCCGTAACCAAATACCATCGAGCGTGCGGATTATCATTCAAATGACAATTATTGCCTCTTTGGTAATAGTGGTTGACCAAGTACTAAAAGCCTATTCTTACGAGATTTCAAAACAGCTTTCAGTGTTTGTTGGGTTAATTATTACTAATTGTATCGTAATGGGCCGGGCAGAGGCTTACGCTATGAAGAGCCCTCCTTTTATGTCCTTCCTCGATGGTCTAGGTAACGGCATTGGTTATTCAATGGTGTTAATCGTCATTGGTTCAATCAAAGAATTATTTGGTTTCGGTACACTTCTAGGTTTTGAAATATTACCTTTGATTCAAAATGGTGGCTGGTATCAAGGTAATGGTTTATTGATTTTACCTTTTAGCTCGTTCTTTTTGATTGGTGGCCTTATTTGGGCAATCCGAACTATACGTCCAGCACAAGTTGAGCCAAAGGAATAACTCATGGAACATTATATTAGTATTTTTGTTAAATCTGTTTTTGTTGAAAACATGGCATTATCTCTATTCCTTGGTATGTGTACTTTTTTGGCAGTATCCAAAAAAGTTAAAACAGCTATGGGTTTAGGTGTAGCAGTAATTGTTGTTTTAGGAATTTCGGTTCCTGTTAACCAAGTTATATATGTCAATATCTTAGCGCCAGGAGCTATGGCCTGGGCTGGGTTTCCAGAAGCAGACTTAAGCTTTTTGAGCTTTTTGACTTTTATTGGCGTAATAGCTGCGTTAGTGCAAATACTGGAAATGACGTTGGATAAGTTTTTCCCTGCGCTATATAACGCACTAGGGATATTCTTGCCGCTTATTACAGTAAACTGTGCCATTTTTGGTGGTGTTGCATTTGCGGTTCAACGTGAATATAACTTCACTGAAAGTATCGTTTACGGTGTAGGCAGTGGTTTAGGTTGGGCGATTGCAATCACCCTTCTTGCTGCAGTACGGGAAAAACTAAAATATGCCGATATGCCTGAGGGTATAAGGGGTCTAGGTTCAGTGTTTATGATCACTGGACTAATGGCGCTTGGTTTCCAGTCATTTACTGGCATCGCACTTTAAACGGCTCTTTGAGGAATAGTTAAATGAATCCGAATGAAATTTATCTTGGTGTAGGCATGTTTATCGCTATTGTTTTAGCGTTAGTGTTTATCATCATGTTCGCAAAATCTAAATTAGTACCTGAAGGCGAAATAACCATTACTATTAATGGTGGAGCTCAGGAATCTATTACAGCACAGCCTGGTGACAAACTTTTAGGTGCCTTAGCTAACGCAGGTATCTTTGTTTCTTCTGCTTGTGGTGGTGGTGGCACTTGTGGCCAATGCCGCGTTGATATTAAAGCTGGTGGTGGAGAGCTTTTGCCAACTGAAGTAGACCATATTAGCAAAAAAGATGCTAAGCATGGTTGTCGTTTATCTTGTCAGGTGTCTATGAAAGAAAATATGGACATTGAACTAGAGGAAGAAATTTTTGGTATTAAAAAGTGGGACTGTGAAGTTATTTCGAATGATAACAAAGCCACTTTTATCAAAGAGCTTGTGCTAAAAATTCCTAATGGAGAAAGTGTGCCATTCAAAGCGGGTGGTTATATTCAAATTGAGGCGCCGCCTCATCACGTAAAATATACAGATTTTGATATCCCTGAAGAATATCGTGGCGACTGGGAGCGTTTTGGTTTCTTCAATATCGAATCTAAAGTAGAAGACGAAACCATTCGTGCCTACTCAATGGCTAACTACCCTGAAGAAGAAGGCATTATTATGCTGAACGTGCGAGTTGCTTCGCCACCGCCTAATAATCTAACTTTACCTGCAGGAAAAATGTCGTCTTATATATGGAGTTTGAAAGAAGGCGATAAAGCCACTATTTCTGGTCCATTTGGAGAGTTTTACGCTAAAGAGACTGAAGCGGAAATGGTATTTGTTGGTGGTGGTGCAGGTATGGCTCCAATGCGCTCACACATATTTGATCAGCTACGCAGATTAAACTCAAAACGTAAAATGACCTTTTGGTACGGTGCCCGGTCTTTACGTGAAATGTTCTATGTAGAAGATTTCGACATGTTGCAAAAAGAGAACGATAACTTTAAGTGGCATGTTGCATTGTCCGACCCGCAACCTGAAGATAACTGGAAAGGTGACACTGGATTTATCCACAACGTATTGCTAGAAAATTATCTGAAAGATCACCCAGCACCTGAAGATTGTGAATTCTACATGTGCGGTCCACCTATGATGAATGCAGCAGTGATTAACATGCTTAAAGAATTAGGCGTGGAAGACGAAAACATTATGTTGGATGATTTCGGCGGTTAATCCTAGTATCAATCTATGAACAAATTTAAAAGGGGCTATATGCCCCTTTTCTTGTAGGCCCAAAAATACACTATGTTAAACATTCCCAATAATAGACTTTTGATTGTTGTTATTAGCACAATCCTGGTCGCCTGTTCATTACCTAAAGAGCAAGAAATACATTTAACTGGCCCTACTATGGGTACCACTTACAATGTGAAATTTATAGCTGTGGACGGCGTTGATAAACAGAAATTAAAACAGCAGATTGACCAATTATTAATTGAGATTAACCAATTAATGTCGACCTACATCCAAGACTCCGAACTAAGTCGTTTTAATCAGTGGAATAGTACTGAGCGCTTTGCCTTATCGGCAAAAACTCTAGAGGTGTTGAACGAAGCAAAACGACTAGGTGAGATGAGTGCTGGATTATTGGATGTGACGGTAGGCCCTCTAGTTAACCTTTGGGGTTTTGGTCCGCAAAGCCGACCAGAAAAAATTCCATCAATTGAACTTATTCAGGCAACTCAACAGCTAGTAGGATTAGATAAACTAAGCATTGGGCCAACTTGGGTCAGTAAAACCATCCCAAACCTTTATGTGGACTTATCAACTATTGCCAAAGGTTATGCAGTAGACCAAGTGGCTGAAATTTTACAGGCCCATAAAATTCAAAATTTTTTAGTGGAAATTGGTGGCGAAATGCGTGTATCAGGAGTAAAACCATCTGGCATAAGCTGGAAAATTGCTATTGAAAAACCAGAAGCAGAACAACGCTCAGTACAAGATATTATAAGTGTTGGCGATAATGCAGTAGCAACCTCTGGCGATTACCGCATTTATTACGAGCAAGATGGTGTGCGTTATTCTCACTTGATTGACCCAAGCACAGGTTTTCCAATTACACATAATGTGGTGTCTGTTACAGTGATCCATCCTTCATCCATGACAGCCGATGGCTTGGCCACCGCTCTTATCGTCATGGGTAAAGAGAAAGCCCTAGCATTAGCAAAGAAATACGATATTGCGGTATTGCTGATTACTAAAGAAAAGCATGGCTTTACCGAGTATACTAGTGACAAATTTGAACAACTAGTTACTGTTCATTAAAATAGATTCCGTTAACATCTTTAGCTCTATTGGAGACAAATTTTGAGTACCTTTATTCTCGCGTTTGTATTTTTTTTGGTGGTTGTAGTAGCAATGTCTGTTGGATACATATTTCAACAGAAGTCTATTGCTGGCAGCTGTGGTGGACTTGGAGCACTGGGCATTGCAAAAGCCTGCGATTGTCCAGAACCTTGCGACCGTAAAAAAATGCGTTTGGAAAAAGAGCAAGCTAGACAAGCTAAGTTAAATGAATGGAAAAAAGACCAAATACTTTAATTCAATCACAATAATTATAAACGCCGGCCTGTCTGGCGTTTTTTATGTTGACCTTTACTGATATACCTGCAAAATACTGGTTTTACATACAGTAAGTTGTTAGGTCTATTTTGCGCAAGATCATCCACATCGATATGGACTGCTATTATGCCGCCGTTGAGATGCGTGACAATCCAGAATATCAAAATGTACCTTTAGCCATAGGCGGTAGTTCGGATAGGCGCGGTGTTATCTCCACCTGTAACTATCAAGCACGAAAATATGGCGTACGCTCGGCTATGGCAACAGCTCATGCATTAAAGCTGTGTCCTGATTTAGTACTAGCGCCTGGCCGAATGGCGCTTTACAGTGAAATATCTCTACAAATACGCGAAATATTCCGTCGTTATACTGACAAAATTGAACCACTGTCTCTAGATGAAGCTTACTTAGACGTTTCTGAATGTACCTTGTTCTCAGGTAGCGCAACATTAATCGCCGAAGATATTAGGCAGGCTATTTTTGCAGAGACCCAACTCACCGCTTCTGCAGGCGTTGCACCCTGTAAGTTTGTGGCCAAAATTGCTAGTGATGAAAATAAACCTAATGGTATCTGTGTTATCACACCAGACAAACTCGACGACTTTGTGATTGGATTACCACTTGGTAAAATTCCTGGCGTTGGTAAGATCACCTTAGCTAAGTTAAATGATATCGGGTTATATAGCTGCGCTGATGTTCGGCAGTTCCCTTTTGAAGACTTAATCAAACGATTTGGTAAGTTTGGTTCAATTATCTGGGATCGCAGCCACGGCCTAGATGATAGAAATTTAAGTCTTGGCAGACAGCGTAAGTCGGTTGGCGTAGAACGCACTTTGCCGGAAGATATTCATTCAGAGCAAGACTGTATAAAAATGATCGACAGTCTTTTTCCGATGTTAGAAAAACGTTTAGCAAAGTCACAATCTAAAATTCAAAGTCAGGGTATCAAATTAAAATTCAGTGATTTTCAACAAACAACAGTCGAACATAAATGCCAAGTCTTAGATAAAGAGTACTTTTTTAAATTGTTAACTGAAGGTCTTTCACGCAAAGCTAACAGAGGCATTAGGCTAGTTGGATTACATGTAGGTTTAGCTGATTCGACCCAGAGTACACAATTAGCGTTTTCATTTTCATCTACTGAAGACTAAAAGATTTCAACTCTGTAGACTACCCAAAGAAACTATTAGCATACCTAAACAAAGAGCTTTCCTAGTGCAAAGAATGCCTGCCAATGTGTGGTTATTAACCTTGATTCAAGCGCTAGCTTTAAGCGCTGGCACTATGTTTGTATTGGCAGGAGGTGTTTTAGGCGCTCAGATTACTCCAGACCCTAAATGGTCTACATTGCCATTAGCTATGAGTATTGTAGGCACTGCATGCGGTGTGGTGCCTGTGACCCGCTTGATGCAACGATTTGGTCGAAAGCCGGTTTTTATTTTTACCTCTAGTTTTGGCGCTGTGATAACTTTATTCGCCGCTGCGAGTATCGCTAATAGTAGTTTTACAGGATTGGTAATATCTGCCTTTTTGTTGGGAGTGGTGATGTCTGCTATTCAACAAATCCGTTTTACTGCGATGGAATCAGTCAGTATTGAACTGATGCCAAAAGCGGCTTCCACTGTGTTACTAGGCGGGCTAGTAGCCGCTATCTTAGGGCCAGAGTTAGTGACCATTGGTCAGCTAATTACCGAGCAAATTTTCGTCGGTGCATTTTATTTAATGGCAGCTTTATTGTTGTTATGTAGCTTTCTGTTTACTCGAATCGATAATACCCACGTAGCGCAACATAAGTCTGCAGAAACCGGCCGGAAATTAAGTGTTATAGCAAGCCAACCAGTGTTTATTTTGGCAGTTTCGGCTTCAGTAGTGGGTTATGCATTAATGAGTTTTATTATGACGGCCACACCTGTACATATGCACGTGCATGAAGCTTATTCCTTGCAGGATACAAAGTGGGTTATCCAAAGCCATATATTCGCGATGTTTTTTCCCTCATTGTTTAGTGGTTGGTTAATCAGTAAATTGGGTACCTCAAAGAGCATCTACTTAGGGTTATCTGCCTATATCACCACTATCTTAATCGCGTTAACTGGCAGTCAATGGCTAAGCTATTGGAGTGCGTTGGTGTTATTAGGTATTGGTTGGAATTTTCTGTTTGTTGGCGGTACGGTATTACTCGCTAAGAGTTATCAGCCTAGCGAAAGATTTAAAGTCCAAGGATTAAATGAATTTTTGGTGTTCGGCTGTCAAGCCACAGCAGCCCTGAGCGCTGGTATATTTCTTTACCTAATAGAGTGGCGTGGTTTATTACTGGCTAGCTTTATTATCATTGCAGTACAACTGATAGTGATTTCATGGCAACAGGTAAGACAAAAAAATCTGCAGTTAAACAATAGTATCTCCTAACAACGAGGAATAAATATGTCATTGGAAATAGGGCGTTACCGTCATTACAAAGGCAATGAATATGAAGTCATTGGCGTAGCTAAACATTCAGAAGATGAAACCGAATTAGTGGTTTATCAGCCCTTATATGGTGCAAGGGGTTTATGGGTTAGACCTTTGGAAATGTTTATTGAAACAGTACAAGTTGATGGTGTAACAAAACCCAGATTTGAGTATATTGATTAAGCCAATGTTTCATTTACAAAATCAATATACTCAAGCAGTACGTTAGGCGAAAAACAAAACGGTAGCCGTCCACAGCCCTCCTGCGAGGATCGCTGCATAAGTAGCGGGTACAATTTGTGATTTTACATGATCCATTAAATCACAGCCTGTGGTCATAGAACTCAGAATCGTAGTATCTGATATAGGTGAACATTGGTCACCATATACACTGCCATTAAGTATTGTTGCAAAACATACCATCATAAATAACTCGGGGTTATCTAGGCCTTGGGTTTGCGCGATCGTCCATGCCAAAGGCAAACCTAAAGGAAAGGCAATTGCGTAAGTCCCCCAACTGGTGCCTGTTGAGAAAGCAATAAGCATGGTCATCAGTTGTAATATTATGGGTAAACACCAAAAGGGTATATGTTCGCCCAAGGATTCCACCAAATAAATACCTCCGCCCAGCTGTTTACTAAGTACACCTATAGTTAACGCAAACATTAATATAACCGAAGCGACTACCACTCCTTTTAATCCATTACCAAAACCTTCTAACACCTGTTGAAGTGCCATACCTTTTGCCAACGCCATAAATATGGACAAAAACAAAGCCCCTGAAAATGCCCAGTGAATTTTTGGTGAACCCGTAACAAAATAGGAACCAATGGCAATTACAATTAGGCTTACTAAAGGCAGAATAAATTCTAGTCTATGCGCTTCATATCCATCTGGAGCTTGGCTTAGGTGTAATTCTTTGGCACTAATTGGTGAAGCATTAGGCGCGTCCAACTCACCGGTTTCAGCCACTCGTTTAATGGCTTTTCTAAGTGGAGAACCACTAAAGGTGGTGATATTTAAACTCAGTAATAAAGTGCCTAAAACAGCAAAAATAGCGTAAAAACTAAAAGGGATACTGGCAAAAAAGAACGCTATCCTGTCACTTTCTGTGGCCAAAAAAGCCACACCTGGAATAAACAGAAAGGCTTGAACATAAGCAGGCCAAGCATTGAATGCAATAATAGAAGCAATAGGTGAAGCGGTAGAATCTACCACGTAACTAAGCTCTTCATGACTAACGCCAGCCTTATCAGCAATGGGTTTCACCGTGGTGCCTACCAATACCGTACTCATGGTACCGCCTTGGAAGAATACCAAACCCAAGAACCAAGTAACTACTTTGGCTGAACGTGGCCCTTTTACATAATGCTCACTCATATGGTCAGCAAAGGCTTGTGCAGCACCTGTTTTTGCCCACATCCCCATTAACCCTCCAAGCAACCATAGATATAAAATTAAGATAGAAGCTGCACTCGAGGTTCCTACATTCGGAATAAATACCTCATGAGTGATATCGAATCGTCCTAACATCACAGCGCCAATCACTATCCCGCTAAACAATGCGACTAAAGGTTCACGAGTCATCAAGCACAATACAACCGCGACTAAAGCAGGTAATAACGACCAAATGCCAAAATGAAAATCCGCCTTAAGTAACACCACATCATCTATATTATTTTTATATACCCATTGCTGTGAGAGGGAAGGCTTGGTTTGTTGATTATTCAGTATTGATTGGCGAAGAGGCGAATCGGTATAGGGAATTGGGTCCTTTATTAGGTTCTCTTGCCCACTTGCGCGATACACCAACTGACCCAACTCATTATTATATGTTTGATATTGCAACTGGCTTTCAACCCAAGTCGGGTTAACTTTAAAGTTAATGTAGAAAGCAGTTGCCAGACTGATAACAAAGAATATAAAGCTAATACGTTTTGTAAATTCAAACATGCAGGTTATCTTTAAGATCTTATTTGCTGCATAGTTTGTATCTAGTTGTTATAAACGTCTAGATTTACTTTTTATTAACTAAGGAACATTAACCATGCGCGCTAAAATTATATTGTTTACTGCCATTACCGCACTATTTTCAACCAGTTCGGTTATTGCCCAAGACAGATTTGCCGATGTCGAAATCACCAGTCAACCAGTTAGCGGCTCAGTACACATGTTAGAGGGTATGGGGGGCAATATTGGCGTATCCGCTGGTGACGAAGGTATCTTAATCATTGATGACCAATTTGCACCACTAGCCGAAAAAATAGCCACAGCTATTGGTAATATTGCGAAGACTCCTATGAAGTATGTTGTAAACACTCACTACCACGGTGATCACACTGGTTCTAACGCCTATTTCAAAGAAATTAAAGGTAGTACCATCTTTGCTCATGACAATGTGCGTAAACGTCTAGCAAGTAAAGAAGACCACACTCATGCCGAATTACCTGTGGTGACTTATCAACAAGGTGTGACTTTTCATTTTAATGGCGACACCATCAAAGTCATGCATTTGCCAGCAGGTCATACAGATAGCGACAGTGTCGTTTGGTTTGAAGAAGCCAATGTCTTACACCCAGGAGACTTGTTCTTTGAAGGCCGTTTTCCGTACATCGATTTAAATGGCGGTGGCACAGTTGCCGGTTATATTAAGAACGCCACTAAACTCATTAGTATGCTTAAAGACGATACAAAAATAATCCCAGGGCACGGTAAGTTAGCGACCAAAGCCGACTATCAAAATGCCTTGGATATGATCATTAATACTGCTGCCATGGTAAAAAGCATGAAAGCCAAAGGTATGAGTCTTGAAGATGCTGTGACCAAAGGCCTTGGTGAAAAATACCAAGCTTGGTCATGGAGTTTTATTAATGAGGAAAAGTGGATTGCCACTTTGTATAACGGGCAGTAAAGGCTAATCCAATGACATTAATTTGTCCTACAGAACAACAGTATTTGCAGGTAAAAACTTGGTTTAGCGATCATCAACAAATGTTCACATGGGGAGGTCCAAATATGACCTACCCCATGTCGGATGATAAATTTCTTAATCTGTTAACAGCGGATCATTTCACATCATTTTGTCTACTAAACGAAGAACAACAAGTTGTAGCTTTTGGACAATACTATGAACGGTTAGATCATCATCACCTTGGACGACTGGCCGTTAACCCAAATAATCGTGGTCAAGGGTTGGTAAAAATATTAATTACAAAAATACTAGAAAAAGCACACTTAGAACAACCTGCCAAAGGAGCCTCTTTATTTGTATTTAAACATAATCTTGTTGCCTATAACTGCTATCAATCATTGGGCTTTGTTGAAACAGAGTATCCAGAACAGCCCTTCCCTGGCAATATGCAAAATTGTGTTTACATGAGAAAGGCAAATATCCTCTAGCTAAAACCCTATGACCTCTAACTCAAAAAATTAACCTAAGGCGTTTTTGTAAAACGTCTTTCACCTGCAATCCATGTTTCTAACACTTGGGTTTTCCAAATATCTTGTGGCGCGATCGTAAAGATATCTTGGTCTATCAAAATAAAATCGGCCCACTTCCCTTCGGTTAGTCCACCTAATATATTTTCTTGATGAGCTGCGTAAGCTGCATCCAAAGTAAAACCACGGAAGGCTTGTTTGACTGTTACCGCTTCGCTCGGTATCCAACCTTTGTTAGGTGAATTATTGCGATTTTGTCTTGTTACTGCAGCATGTAAACCAAAAAATGGATTAGAGAGTTCTACCGGAAAATCAGAACCAAACGCCACAGGAGAACCTTGTTTTAAGAACGTCTGCCAGGCGTAAGCGCCTTTTAACCTTTCTGCTCCCACTCTGTCTTCTGCCATATTCATGTCGCTAGTAGCATGGGTTGGCTGCATCGCAGGAATGATATTTAATGTTTTGAAACGTGGAATATCGTTAACATTTATCACTTGAGCATGTTCAACACGATTGCGTAGTGACTTACCACCAATTCGCTTAAAAGTGTCAGCAAACTGATCTAACGCTAAACGATTGGCTCTATCTCCAATCGCATGAAAGTTAAGTTGAAAACCACTCCCCAAAACCAAGTCAAAAAGTGGTTTTAAGTCAGCTTCTCTTGTAACCAATAATCCATGGTTATCTGGGGCGTCAGAGTAAGGTTTTAATAAGGCTGCACCGCGGCTACCTAAAGCTCCGTCACCGTAAGCTTTGACACTTCTGATGGCGAGCCAATCATATTGGTCTTGCACATGGCCTGTTTCTAATAGTTGCTTCAAGATGGGTGATGTCGCAGCAATCATTGGATAGATACGCACCGGTAGTGAGTGCTGCGCCACACGTTTTTGGTAGTAGTCGTATACCACTTTACCTATACCAGCGTCATGCACACTGGTTATACCTTCAGAAAGCAATTTTTTGCCTGCTGAATTTAATTGCGCGGCTAAGGTGGCATCAGACGTTTTAGGTAAATGCTCATATAGTAAACTTTCGGCATTATCAATCAGGATACCTGTAGGGTTACCTTGCTTATCACGGACAATTTTTCCACCTGGGGGATCAAGTGTATCTTTGGTGATACCGGCTATTTCAAGAGCTTTACTATTGACCCAACTGGCATGGCCATCTACTCGCGACAACATAACTGGTTTATTTTTGACATATTCATCTAACAAACTAGCGGTAGGAAACGCTTTCCCTGGCCAAAGCACTTGATTCCAGCCTCTGCCAGTAATCCAAGCTAGCTCTTGCTGAGTCTTAGCATAAGCCTGCACAGTTTTGGCTGCATCTAAAGCGGATTGACTCTCGCGTAAATCTACTTGTAATAAACCTTCGCCAAGTCCCATGACATGTCCGTGAGCATCAATCAGCCCAGGTAACAAAACTTTGTTTTGGCCATCAATTTGCATTGCATTAGGGAAACGTTTATTCAGTTCCATGCCGCCAATAGCCAGCACCTTACCGCCATCAAACACCATGTTTGAGAAACGAACGAGCTCACCCGAATCATCCAATGTATAACCATTAACGTTATGAATATGGCTCGGAGCCGCCAACATCAGTGTACTGAAAAAAAGTAGTCCAAAAATAAATAGACGTTGCATGGGCAGTTCCTTAAATTATTTGATTTAACTTGCCTTAGATTTACCCTTGATGCAACTAAAGCTTTATGAACAGTAGCTTAGAATAATCCACACAGCTTTATCTACTGCTCACTGGGCCAAACAAATGTTATTTGAGTAGGTGGCTATGGCCGTGCGAGCGATTTTCTAAAGCCGCAGCTGTTTTAATAAATGAGTCATCCACCTCACCTTTGTAACAAGCTAAAATCCAAGGATAACTATCTGTGACGTAATAACCGTATTGCCCGTTTATAGTCATGCCATTACATGCATCTAAATCACCACTACCAGCAACGTATTCGAAATCACCAGTGAACTGTCCATCATAAAGATTGCTAACAACCACACCTTGGCCGGCCACAGGAGTTGTGTATCCATCAGCATCAACTCGCACACCACCATCATTTTTTAGCACAAAACTGCTTTGGGCCTTTTTGACAGAGTTAGACACGAGATCAGTAAAGCAACTGCCATATATCGGAAAACCATCCGCCGCAAAACCAATGACAGGCGAAGCGACACCTTGTGACTCACAATTTTGTTCAAACATGGCCATGGGATTACCGTGATAATGATAAGTACCATCTGGTTGAGCATGAGCATTATGACTATCGGTAGAAAAGGTATTAAGAGGGGACATGGGGTCGTAACGCCAAGGATTATTTATCTGGTCTTGCCCACAGCCTATTTTTTCATTACCAAGTGACTGGTTACCCACGTCATAACAAGCAGCGGCAAGCAAATCGACTATCGCGCCATTTAGAAACACTGCATTGGTCACATTAAGGCTTACCGGCGCTGAGTTAGATGCAAACTGCGGTGAAGCAGAAAGAACATAGGTATTATTTTGTTCACTAACGTTATTCACGAAAGAAGTTCCCTGATCATTAAAGTCGTGATTGGGTATATCGTTAGATGAAATGACGCATGTTTCTCCAGACAAACTGATTTCAATATCGCCAATAAAATTTATATTACGCGACACATCAGTCACATTAGAAGTGTAATTGCCAACATAAGCATCGCAGCTGCCTTGTTGATTAGAAAAATTCACGTTAGTGATATCCACATTAGTGTTACTTGCGACTATGAGCACATCATCCTCTGCACTAGTAGCAGTGCCATCATTAACCATAAGTGAAACAGTATAATTACCCGCAATATCAACCATAAACATGGGTTGACTGTCTGTTTGATTTTGCAAAATGGCATTACTGCCAACTGGTACGCCAGTTAAGACCCAGTTATAACCCAGTGCATCGCCGTCAGCATCAGAACTTAATGAGCCGTCCAACGTCACTGTTGTGCCTACAGATACGCTTTGATCTAGTCCAGCATTTGCCAATGGTATTGTATTAGTGGGTGTGGGCGTAACAGAGACTGGAGTTGGGGTTGAACTAGATGAACCACCACATGCCATTAACACAAAAGAGAGAGGGATAAGTAAATAACTAAAATTGAGCGAGCGAGTAACTGCATTATTTGAGAACGACATGGCTTAATTTTGCTTGTAGAGTTTAATAAAGCAATTACAGCACAGTTAACTCTAAACTTCCGTTTGTAGGGTGTAAATGTTGTGTAAACCAAATAACAAGAAGTGAGACGTTATAGTTGTTTATTTATTTGGGCTAACTGCAATCTAACAACAGGTTGACTAAGGTCACGGAGCCAGTATAACGATGGGTTAGCTTTCCGCTTCGGTCCACAACAATGGCTTGATTAATACTTTTATTCAAATCATATTGCTGGCGCAATTGATTACGAAATCGACCACTCACTTCAACGTGGGGTGACGTTTTACCCCAGTGATTTAAATCTATAAACTGGATATTGTGTTTATTAATTTGTCTTCCTAACTGAACAATTTCGTCATTAAAATACTTATCGGCTGAACGTTTTAGAGAATACACAATAGTACAAGATGCTTGGGTGAAGACCTTTTCTTGGGCAATACTTGGGTGCGGAATTAACGCCAATAGGCTTAATATGATGCTTGTTAAAAAAATCCGCAATGTATTGGTTCCTCTCAAAACGTGTTGTCAAATACTCACTATAACAATACCCACACTAAATCAGGTTTTAGCTGTTAAATCAATAAACTAGGTACTTTTTGCAAATGGTCATCTTGCCATATTTTAAGCATTTTTTGTTGGTCTATATTACCGCCAGACAAGATCACTAGGACTTTTTGTTCACTACTCTGCGATTTAAGCCATTCAACTACAGCCCCCATACACATTGCACAAGTAGGTTCAACATGGACCTTAAGCAAGTGTTGTAACCACTGAGTCCAGTAAGCAATTTTTGTTTCATCCACCTCATAAAAACCGTTTAAAGTTTGTAGATGAGGAAAGGTTTTTTCGCCCACTTGTAAGGTCGCGGCACCATCAGCCAGGGTATTAGATTGCTCTGACAAAGACTGGATAACACCGGTACGTATCGACTCTGCAGCATCATTCGCTATTAAAGGTTCAACCCCAATAACACTTGCCTTTGGGTATATAGCTCTAGTGCTAACCTGAGCCCCCGAGACCAACCCACCACCACCAACAGGTGCAAATACACTGTTTACCTCGCCTGTTTGCTCAAGCGCTTCGAGAGTAGCGGTGCCCTGCCCGGCAATTATATCGTCATGGTTAAATGGCGGCATCCATAAAACCCCCTGTTGTTTTGCGGCCTCTGCAACCTTTTCGTCAGCTTCTTTACGGGTCGCACTTAAATCGAGTGTGGCACCATAGTATTGTGTAGCGGCTGCTTTCACTTTAGACACATTTTGTGCACTAAAGATGGTCGCTTTTACATCTAAAATCTTGGCCGCATACGCCACCGCTTGAGCATGGTTACCTGAGCTGCTGGCAACCACTTGTGTGCCGAGACGCCCATCTTCTCGAGCCTTTAACATCATGTTCAGAGCACCACGAAGTTTAAACGCACCTGTTCTTTGAAAACATTCCGCTTTAAACATGACCTTATGCCCTAACCAATCATTTAATAATTGAGATTCCAGCACTGGGGTTTTATTGATATAAGAACTGATACGTTTTTTAGCAGCTTGCACATCGGCAAAAGTCACACTGGACATAAATTTGTAATTACCATCATCAGAATGTTCGAAGAAGCGAAATGGTAGCCTGTAGTTGCTATTTTCGCATCAACAATTATGCTGATTGCTGATTAAATATTTAAAGGAAGTAAAAATGGGATTACTTGATGCATTACTCGGCAACGCGTCTGAAATTGATATCAGTGAAGTAGCAGAGGAATTAGCGCCAATTATTGGAGAAACCGAAAGTATTCAGCAGGTCTTTAAAGTAGTACGGGATATGTATGTATTCACTAACAAACGGTTAATTTTAATTGACAAGCAAGGTTTGACTGGCCGTAAAGTCGATTATCATTCGATTCCTTACAGCGCCATTACCCAATTTAAAATCGAAACGGCTGGGCACTTTGATTTAGATGCAGAACTAAAAATTTGGATTTCCGGGCAAGATAACCCAATCGAAAAAGAACTAAACAAAGACACCGTGGTTGGCATTCAAAAAACATTAGCAACCCACATGTTTGCGTGATTGGGATACGTTGAGGTTAAATAACCTGAGTTCGGGATAAATAGGGTAAGCTGCGTCATTATTTTTAGGGCTCTCCCTTTTAAGCGTATTGTAGGATTTTTACCTACAGCTAAAATTGCAGGTAATAGATGTTGAAAACGGCTTTAGTTTTAGGGGCTACTGGGCTAGTGGGTAAATCATTAGTCGAGCAGCTTTGCCAAGATAATAGATATCAAACAGTGACTTGTTTGTTACGTAAACCACTGCCAAAAGATTTTTTCAAAACAACATCAACTAAAGTGCAGCCCATTGTTGTTGATTTTGAAAATTTGCAAGACTATCAAGGTTACTTTACCTGCGATCACGTCTACGTATGTTTAGGTACTACTATCAAAAAAGCAGGTAGCAAACAAGCATTTCGAAAAATTGATTTTGAGTATGTACATGTGGCAGCTCAACTTGCTAAAGCCCAGCACGCGATTAGTTTTGTATGGATTTCTTCAGTGGGAGCTAATGCTAAAAGTAACAATTTTTACTTGCGGGTCAAGGGTGAATTAGAAAATGCCATTGTTAATATGCCGGGGTTAGATAATGCAAGTGCTGTTAGGCCATCTTTGTTATTAGGCGAGAGAGAAGAAATACGCCCTGCCGAGAAACTTGCAAGCCTGTTTAGCCCTTTTTTGTCACCACTGCTGATTGGAAATCTAGCCAAATATAAGCCCGTTCAGGCCGCTGATGTGGCAGCTAAAATGATCAGTCTACAAGTATTCTAAAATGGGATTTAAGTTTAAACAGTTTACTATTGAGCATGATAAATGCGCAATGAAAGTAGGCACTGACAGCATTATGTTAGGAAGCTGGGTACAAACTAACAACGCACAGCGTATTTTAGATATCGGTACCGGTAGTGGTTTGTTAGGCATTATGTTGGCGCAAAAAACCCAAGACACTTGTTTAATTGACGGCATAGATATCGATGCTGAGGCTATCTTGCAAGCTGAAGGTAATGCTAAAAATTGCCCGTGGTCAGATCGACTGACATTTCAACATACAAGTATTCAACTTTTTTCTGTGGAAACTGGTTATGACCTAATAGTCAGTAATCCACCTTATTTTCCGGTTAATCTCAGCGCCAACAAAATTCACTCCATACCAAATCGACTAAACGCACGGCAAACGGTGGAATTAGATCACTCAACACTTTTACAAGAAGTAGCAAAATCACTCTCCGCTAGCGGCACTTTTTGTTGTGTATTACCCGCAGACGTAGTGAAGGAATTCCTATTGAGCGCTGAATCAGTAGGACTATTTTGCACCCGTGAACTGCAAGTGCAGACCAAACAACAAGCCAATGTGAGCCGATTTTTATTAGAATTTAGCCCTATCAAAGACACCAAGAATAGCGAAAAAATGAGTATTTATAACCATTTGGGTAGCTATTCCAAAGAGTATATTGTGCTCTGCAAAGATTATTACCTTAATTTTTAACTACTTTTGCACTTACCTTCTATATTTTGAGGAGTAGTTTTAAAAATAAACTCAGGGGAAATAATGAAAACATTCGATTTGCCCAAGTCAATATCTTCACTGGCCGAGGAACTACAGATAGTTCAAATGGTTTGGCAAAGTGTGCCAGTGCAAATCCCTAAATTTGCTGTTTATGCCATTATTGAAAAACCGCTATTTGATAAAACTGTGTTTCGAAATAATAGAAAAATAGGCCTTTTGCATTTCGGCAGATTCCAAATCCCCATATTAGATCCATTTCGAGGTGACATTAATTTCCAGCCAAACTTTGCCTTAATCATCACTCATAGTCGCGGTAATCAATTTGGTTTATATGGGTACCCTGCTGATGATATTGAATCAAATATATTACTTTCTAGGGATAATGGTTCGGTGTGCAGAATTGTAAAAAATTACGTTTAAAAGCAATTGAATGGAACGACGCACTTAGAGTATTTCTGATTACGCATCCCTAACTAAACCTTTTTCGATGCTGCGCACTAACCTTTGGGTTAGTCGACTGTCAGTTTTTTGATTCTGCGTCGCTTTGCTTTCATGTTGCAGCAACGCCCATTGAATATGTTCTTTGACTAAATCTGTCGAATGACTCAAGGCCGCACGCAAAGTGCTAACAATCTCATTTGAAAACGCTGCATTACCTAAGCCCACAGCTAAATTGCGTTGCCAACGCTCAAAACCAATGCGCCTAATCGCCGAACCTTCTGTGTTTTTTAGAAAAGTCTGTTCATCCCATGCAAACAATTCAATCAACTCTTTGCTCATTAGTTTTTGCCTAGGGTGAAAATCCGCTTCATCTGTAATATTTGCAAAGCGATTCCACGGACAAATAAGTTGGCAGTCATCACAACCGTAAACACGATTGCCAATCAAAGCTCGGTATTGCTCCGGGATAGCGCCTTTTTGTTCAATGGTAAGGTAGGAAATACAACGTCTTGCGTCCACCACATAGGGCTCAACAATTGCTTGAGTGGGACAAATCGTTAAACAAGCGGTACAACTACCACAATTTTCGACTACGGCCTTGTCTACTGGTAAGGGGATATCGACAAACAACTCCCCTAAAAAGAACCAAGAACCAGCTTCTTTATTGATAGTAAGTGAATGCTTACCTGTCCATCCAATGCCCGCTTTTTCGGCAATGGCATGTTCGAGTACAGGTGCTGAATCAACAAAAGGTCTGAAATTTAATTCTGCACATTCAGTCTTTATTTTTTCACCAAGCTTTTTCAAACGAGCACGTAACAATTTATGATAATCGCGGCCAAGTGCATAACGGCTGATATAAGCTTGCTGTTTATTTTTTAATGTTTCGGCAAATTTAGCATCGGGGGGCAAATAATCCATTCTGACACTTATGACTCGCATAGTGCCGGGCAGCAACTCTGATGGTCTAGCCCTTTTCATACCGTGCTCTGCCATGTAGTTCATCTCTCCTGCATAGCCTTTTTCAAGCCAAGATTGCAGATGAGCTTCATGTTGATGCAAATCAACATCGCATATGCCGACTTGTTGAAAACCTAGCACTTTCCCCCAAGCCTTGATATTTTCAGCTAAAGACAACAATTCAGAAGTGTTAAGTAATGACATCGACAAACCTGTTAACCGAGCAAGCGGCTGCGAGTCTAGCACATAAAATTGTCAGTTCAGAGCAAGTCAGATCGATTGAACCTGAGGCTGCGTTATTAGCTAAGTGCAGTATGTTTGAATTAATGCAAAGAGCGGGCAAAGCTGCATTCAAAATCTTACTACAAGAATGGCCAAAAGCTCAGAAAGTACTAGTAGTGGCTGGCAACGGTAATAATGCCGGTGATGGTTATGTGTTAGCTAAGCTGGCAAAGCAGCATGGTTTAGATGTTTCGGTAACGTGTCAGCAGCCAACAAGAGAGTTAAATGGCGATGCCAAACAAGCACAATCTAAATGGCAAGAAGTAGCTGGTGAAACACTGGCGTTTTCTGAGTTGGATTATGCACAGTTTGACGTGTTAGTAGATGCACTGCTGGGCACGGGCGTAACCGGCGAAGTCAGTCAAACCTTTCAAGAAGTCATCCAAAAAATCAATCAAACAGGCATTCCGGTATTGAGCATAGATTTACCCTCTGGCATGCAAGCTAACACAGGGCAACCATTACCAATTGCTGTTAAAGCCGATGTAACAGTCACTTTTGTTGCTATCAAGCCGGGATTGGTTACTGGCATTGGTAAAGAATTTTGTGGCAAACTTTGTTATGCGGATTTGGTTGTGGGCAATGAATTTTTTAGCATAGCGCAAGGTGAAGTGCAGTTAGTCAACTGGTCGATGTTACAACCATTGCAGCCAAGACCAAAACACGGCAATAAAGGTACGTTTGGCAAGTTATTATGCATAGGTGGCAACCAAGGTATGGCCGGTGCAATTAGACTCAGCGCGGAATCAGCCTTGCGTTGTGGAGTAGGCTTGGTAAAGGTCTATTGTCATGAGTCTAGTAACTTGTCGATCTCTGCTGGTCGCCCAGAAATCATGCTTGCTAATAAAGATATTGATGCTGCATTAAGTTGGTGTAGTTGCATAGTTGTGGGACCTGGATTAGGCCAAGATGATTGGTCACAACAGCAATTTTCACGTTTATTGGCACACTTAAAACACAGCCCTAAACCATTGGTCATAGATGCTGACGGACTAAATATACTTGCAGTGATGGCCGATGATGTTGCTGTTCGAGATACCCTTGCCAACTTACCGGCACTGGTCTTTACCCCTCATCCTGGTGAAGCAAGCCGATTATTAAACTGTGACATCAGTAAAATTGAAAGCGATAGATATTTGGCCACTAAAAATATCTCGCAAAAATATCAGTCTGCCTGTGTATTAAAAGGGGCTGGCAGTATCATTCAATCGGCAGATTTACACGAAGCCTCTGTACCTTGGGTATGTGAAGGTGGGAATCCTGGTATGGCAACGGCTGGAATGGGCGATTTATTAACCGGCGTTATCGGTGCCTTTTTAGCCCAAGGCTTTACCTCACAAAAAGCGGCAGTCTATGGCGTATGTGCGCATGCCGAAGCGGGAGACAGAGTTGCCATACAATATGGTCAACGTGGTATGATTGCCTCAGATTTATTACAACCTTTACGAGCCATTGTTAACGGATTATGAGTATTCCTTTGATTCCCCCTACTGCTGATTTACCCTCGATACACTATGAATTAGTGAATGAAGCTGCCACAGTTGCTTTGGCAGGGAAATTGGCTAAGTGTTGTCATCAATCAATTGTGATATATCTTGAAGGGGATTTAGGTGCTGGTAAAACTACTTTTAGTCGTGGTTTTATTCAAGGATTAGGCCATATAGGTAATGTCAAAAGCCCTACTTATACCTTGGTTGAACCTTATGAAATAGCTGACTGGCGGGTGTTTCACTTTGACTTATACCGTTTATCTGATCCTGAAGAATTAGAATTCATGGGCATTCGAGATTATTTCGACGCTGATTGTATTTGTTTGATTGAATGGCCAGACAAAGGTGCTGGCCTCTTGGCAGCAGCAGATTTACACATTAGTATTGAGTACACGCAAACAGGACGTTTCTTATCGATGCAGGCTAAGTCTACAAAAGGCTCTGATTTGCTTAAGCAATTAAACTAGAAAAATAATAATGCGAATATTTTGGTCACAACAATTTAATGCAATATTAGTCAGTTTTTTACTGATGGCTTTTAGTACGACAAGTTTTGCTAAAAACACTATCGAAGGGTTACGTATTTGGCCTTCTCCCAGTACCACTCGTTTAGTTTTCGATTTGTCTGATACCCCAAAATACACTTATTTCACCTTAAAAAACCCACAACGATTAGTCATCGACATAGAAAACACACCAAAAACGTTCAACTTTTCAAAGATTACCAATGACAGTAAATTGGTCAAAAAGGTGCGTTACAGTAAGGCCAAAAAGCCAGGGGCAGTAAGAGTCGTTATTGAATTAAACAAAACTCTCGAAAAAAATATTTTTGCTCTGCCACCCACTGCACCTTATGGCGATAGATTAGTCATTGATTTAAACGATCCAGAGAGCGCCGCGCCGCAAATTGTTTTGAATGCCAAATCAACAACCGACAGAGACATTGTGATCGTTATCGATGCGGGCCACGGTGGAGAAGATCCCGGCTCGATTGGGCCCAGTGGTAGTTACGAAAAAAATGTCACTTTAGGTATAGCTAAACGATTGGAAACTTTAATCAACCAAGAAAAAGGCATGAAAGCGGTGATGACACGCACCGGTGATTATTACATTTCGCCGAATAAGCGCCCGCAACTTGCCAGAAAAAACAAAGCAGATATGTTTGTGTCAATTCATGCTGATGCCTTCACTACCCCTCAACCTAACGGTGCGTCTGTTTGGGTTTTATCCATGAAAAGAGCGAATACTGAATTAGGTCGTTGGATGGAAAGAACCGAACGCCATTCTGAATTATTAGGTGGTGCTGCTGAAATTATTCAAGATACCGCAAATGAACGTTATCTAGCCCAAGCGTTGCTCGATATGTCTATGGATCATTCGTTGACCACCAGTTATGACGTGAGTCGTGACATGATAAAACACCTAAAGAAAGTCACAAAGTTACACAAAAAGACACCTCAAGCCGCGAGTCTTGCGGTGTTAACGTCACCAGATATCCCTTCGATTTTGGTAGAAACTGGCTTTATCTCTAATCCAAAAGAAGAGAAAAACCTGAATTGGTCGAAGTACAGACAGAAGCTAGCTCAATCCGTATTTAACGGCCTGAAACAACATTTCAAAGGATCGCCTCCTGACGGTTCCTTATGGGCTAAATGGAAACAAGAAAACCGTACTCATAGAGTTCGCAGCGGTGAATCTTTATCTTTACTGGCTCAACGTTATAATGTTCAAATCAGTTCTCTTAAAAAAGCCAATAATCTCAATACCAATATGGTACGTATTGGACAAGTTCTGACGATCCCTAGTACCTAATCCACTCGTTTAGCATTTATACCAAGGTCATTGTTTTGCCGATTCAAATTCTTCCCGCTAGATTAGCCAACCAAATTGCCGCTGGAGAAGTGGTTGAACGCCCTGCTTCTGTGGTTAAAGAGTTAGTGGAAAACAGCCTCGATTCAGGGGCAACATCAATTGAAATTGATATCGAGAAAGGTGGTCATAAACGCATTTTAATCCGTGATAACGGTAGCGGCATTGTGCATGAAGAACTCGCTTTGGCGCTAAGTCGCCATGCCACCAGTAAAATTGTCAAATTAGAAGATTTAGAAACCATTTGTAGTTTGGGATTTCGTGGTGAAGCCTTGGCAAGTATCAGTTCCGTTGCTCGTTTAAGCTTAAGCTCGAAACCAAAAAACCAGAATCAAGCTTGGCAAGCCCACTGTGAAGGCCGTGAAATGCAGGTTCAACTCAATCCGGTGGCCCATCCCGATGGCACCAGTGTTGATGTGGTAGATTTGTTTTTTAATACCCCTGCCAGGCGCAAGTTTTTAAGAACTGAAAAAACTGAATTCGCCCATATAGATGAAATAGTGAGGCGTATTGCGTTAAGTCGTTTTGATGTGAGCTTTAGTCTTAAACATAATGGTAAATTACTGCGAAAGTACCCAGCAGTGAAAGCGCAAGGTACTGAGATAAAACGCTTAAGTGCGATTTGCGGCAAAGAATTTAGCGAACATTGCATTGAGCTAAATAGTCAGTATCAACAATTTGAGTTAAAAGGTTGGTTAGTTCAACCAGAACAAGCTAAAGCTCAAGCTGAATTCCAGTATTTCTATGTAAACGGACGCATGATGCGCGATAAGTTAATCAATCATGCTGTTCGCCAAGCGTTTGAAGGGCTTATTGGTGCCGATTTATATCCCGCCTATGTACTGTATTTGACCCTTGAGCCAAATCAAGTGGATGTAAATGTACATCCGGCCAAACATGAAGTCAGGTTTCATCAGGCACGTTTGGTACATGATTTTATTTACAGAGCATTAACAGACACGCTGAATCAATATTTTCAACAAGGGCAACAACAACCAAATGCTGAAGTAAATATTTTGCCCCAGGCCGAACCTAAGCATGATTATATTCAACCTTTGCAAAGGCCAGCACCTGAACCAAAAGTGGATGAAGTTCCATCAAGCTATTCTGGAACTAAGACTCAATCTTTTGGCTATACCAATACATTGGTAAAAAAAGGAATGGCCGAGCACTTGGTTAACTCTTCTCAAGTCATTAATCAAACTTCAAAGAACTACCAACAGTTGATGACGCCGACACAGCACACTAATTCAACGAACAGTTCAATCACGATTCCTGGGCAATGGCTTCAAGTAACAGATAAACAAATCTTACTTAATATTGAGCATAAGTTTTATTTACTCGAGACAAAAGCACTGCATCTTAGTGTGATGTCTAAGCTGTACTCTGATTCGATGCCCGTTAGCCAACCTTTGTTGATGCCTATTTCAATTACATCCTCGGCTGAATTACTAACACAAGCAAAATTACTTTATCAGCCACTTCTAGAAAATAATGTGGAAATTGGCTGGACCCCAAATAGAATTATTTTACGAAAAGTACCCGCTGGATTAAGGCCATTTCGTTGGAGTGAATGTTTAGAAGATATTTTAGCGTGTCCAAAAATAGAAACTCATCAAGTGCGTGAGCACTTGCTAACATGTATTGTTTCAAATGAAGATATAGGTGCGAATCAGGTTCAGGAGCTGTGGCAACAATTTGCTAATACCTCAGTTAACTTAAAACGTGATGTAGCTCAAATAGGTAAATTGGTGGATTTAGATGGGTGGTTAAAATCCTATGAGTGATCACATCGTACATTCCCCTAACTCGTTACCACCAGCATTGTTTTTGATGGGGCCTACTGCCTCAGGCAAAACAGACCTCGCAATTGAACTTTGCGAAAATTTACCCTGTGAAATAATCAGTGTTGATTCTGCGTTGATTTACCGTGGCATGGACATAGGCACAGCTAAACCAAACGCTGCTGAGTTAAAAATAGCACCACATAAGTTAATTGATATTTTAGATCCTGCTCAGAGTTACTCAGTGGCCGAATTCAGAAAAGATGCCCTTTTAGCCATGCAAGACATCACCGCTAGAGGCAATATCCCATTATTAGTGGGTGGCACTATGATGTATTACAAAGCTTTAATTGACGGACTTTCGCCCTTACCTGAGTCTGATCAAAATGTAAGGCAAGCCATAGAAGCACAGGCCGAAAAATCAGGTTGGAATGTATTACATCAACAATTAGCGCAATTCGACCCTACCTCTGCTAAACGTATACACCCGAATGATCCCCAACGTTTAATTCGGGCCTTAGAAGTTTATCTTCTAACCAATCGCTCAATGACAGACTTGATGGCAACTAAATCCGCCCCCATACCCTATAATATAAAGCAGTTTTGTATCGCTCCCGACGATCGTAAAGTTCTGCATGAACGTATTGCTCAGCGATTTCAAATAATGGTCGATACAGGGTTTCAGGCGGAAGTTGAAAAATTAAAAGGTAGGAGTGATCTACATTTGAACTTACCCTCTATTAGATGTGTTGGGTATAGACAAATGTGGCAGTATCTGGATGGTGATTTTGATTTTAACGAAATGCGTGAAAAGTCTATCGCCGCGACTCGGCAATTAGCCAAAAGGCAGTTAACATGGCTAAGAGGATGGGAAAATATTTACTCATTGGATACATTTTCTTTAGACAATCTGTCGAAAGTTATTAAACTGAGTCAACTTCAATCCTAAGGCGGCCTATACAGCTATATGTTTTACTGTATAATCCTGTTTTAGGGTAAAATTTATAAGAATAAAAAGGATAGATCATGGCAAAAGGGCAATCATTACAAGACCCGTTCCTCAATGCGCTGCGTAAAGAGCGTATTCCTGTATCCATTTACCTTGTTAACGGTATTAAACTACAAGGACAAGTAGAGTCGTTTGACCAATTCGTGATTTTACTAAAAAATACTGTAAGCCAAATGGTTTATAAACACGCAATATCTACCGTTGTCCCATCACGCGCTATTCCAATGCCCACTGTTGGTCAGACGGAAGCAGACGAAAACTAGATGGTTTTAGGAGAGTGGCTTGTTTGACCGTTATGCAGCAGGTGAGCAAGCTGTTTTAGTGCATGTTGATTTTGCTGATGAAAATAGCAAAGAAGATTTATTAGAATTACAATTACTTGTGTCGTCTGCTGGTGTGAACGCTATTGATGTTGTCACGGGTTCTAGACAAGCACCCCAAGAACGTTATTTTGTAGGTAGCGGTAAAGCTGAAGAAATTGCGAATGCTGTAAGAGCACAGCAAGCTGATGTGGTGATTTTCAATCATAGTTTGTCCCCTTCCCAAGAGCGTAATCTAGAACAGCTTTGTCAATGTCGAGTACTGGACCGCACTGGACTGATTTTAGATATTTTTTCTCAGAGAGCCCGAACCCACGAAGGTAAGTTACAAGTAGAGCTTGCACAACTTCGGCATATCAGCACTCGTTTGATTCGTGGCTGGACTCACCTAGATAAACAAAAAGGTGGAATTGGTTTACGCGGCCCAGGTGAAAGTCAACTTGAAACTGACAGGCGACTATTAAGAGCAAGAGTCAAGGCAATTCAACGCCGCCTCGACAAAGTTCAAAAACAACGGGAGCAAGGCCGTCGTTCCAGAATTCGAGCAGAAATACCAACGGTCTCCTTAGTCGGGTATACCAACGCAGGCAAGTCAACGTTGTTTAATACCATGACACAGTCATCTGTATATGCGGCTGATCAACTGTTTGCCACGCTTGATCCAACACTTAGAAAGATTCAGTTACAAGATGTTGGTTCAGCCATTCTTGCTGATACGGTTGGTTTTATCCGCCACCTCCCCCATGATCTTATTGCGGCTTTTAAAGCGACTTTACAAGAAACGCAACAGGCAGACTTGTTATTACATGTAGTCGATTATTCTGACGACCAATTTCGAGAGAATATCGGACAGGTAAATGAAGTACTTGAAGAGATAGAAGCCAATGATATTCAGCAATTGGTGGTGTGTAACAAAATTGATCGCATGGGTGGCGTCAGTGCGAAAATAGATCGAGATGAATCAGGCATGCCTATTCGTGTTTGGATATCTGCCCAGCAAGGTATTGGTATTGATTTGCTGCTCGACGCAATTACTGAATGTTTATCAAAAAACATGGTACAACATAGCCTGTTGATTCCACCGCAGAAAAGTAATTTGCGAGGTGTGTTTTTTGAGATGAACTGCATTGCATCACAAGATTATGCCGAAAATGGCGATTGGCAAGTCGAAGTGCGAATGGAGCAAAGTGATTGGAATAGACTTATTAAACGTGTCGACGTTGATTTAGAGTCATATATAGTAAAAAATTAGCAACATAAAACAGATCAAAAATTTTTAAAAACTCGTATTGGTCATAGACCTATTTATTGAATTAACTAGTTGGAGAGAAATAATGGCTTGGAATGAGCCCGGTGGAAACAATAATGATCCTTGGAAAAACAAGGGCGGCCGAGATCAAGGCCCACCTGATTTAGATGAGGTTTTCAAAAACTTAATGAATAAGTTTGGCAAATTTGGCGGTGGCGGCAATAGTGGCTCATCAGGGGGTAAAAGCCTTGGTGGTATAGGTATCGCCGTTATTTTTGGCATATTAGTCATTGGTTGGGTGTTTAGTGGTTTCTATACTATTCGTGAAGCCGAACGTGGCGTAGTGTTGCGTTTTGGCGAATTTAGCCATTTCGTCGATCCTGGGCTGCGTTGGAAACCAACATTCGTCGACACTGTTAAACCTGTAGACGTGCAAACGATTCGCTCTATGCCTTCATCTGGTTCAATGTTAACTGAGGATGAAAACGTGGTACGTGTTGAGATGGAAGTCCAATACCGTATTCTCGAACCTTACAAATACAGTTTTGCCGTAACTAGCCCTGAAGAGAGTTTAAGTCAGGCATTTGATAGTGCAATTCGTTACGTAGTGGGTCATTCAAAAATGGATGATGTACTAACAAGTGGTCGTGAAGTGGCGAGACAAAGCGTAAGAGATGAATTGACCGGCATTATTGAATCTTACGACATGGGTATAGCCGTTCTCGACATGAACTTTAAAGATGCAAGACCTCCAGAAGAAGTGAAAGAAGCTTTTGACGATGCAATTGCAGCACAAGAAGATGAACAGCGCTTTATCAACGAAGCTGAAGCTTACTCTCGAGAACTTGAACCTAGAGCACGTGGTCAAGTTAACCGGATGGCACAAGAAGCTCAAGCCTATAAGGAACGAGTGACATTGGAAGCACAGGGTGCAATCGCACGATTTGAGGAATTATTACCTCAATATATTGCTGCGCCAGAAGTGACTCGTAGCCGTATTTACCTTGAAACAATGGAAGAAGTTTACAGTAATACCAGCAAAATTTTGGTGGACACTGAAGGCACTGGCAACATGATGTATTTGCCACTGGACAAAATACTGGGGAATCAATCTGGGCCAACTGTTCCTGCGAATATTCGCAGTACTTTAGAGGGTTTGCGTAATCAGGAAGCTGATCCACAACCAGTTAGCAACAACTCCAGAAACAGCCGCAGTAGTGGCGTACGTAGTGGGAGAAACTAAACCATGAAAAATTTTATTGCTTTAATTATTGTGGCGTTAGGCCTACTCGTATTTGGTTCTTTGTTTGTTGTTGAAGAAGGCAACAAAGCGATTGTTATCCAGTTTGGTAAAGTACAAAGAGACAGTGAAACGGATGTAACCAGAGTTTTCGAACCGGGTTTACATTTAAAGCTACCTTTCTTTGACCGTGTGGTAACGCTTGATGCTCGTATTCAAACGTTAGATGAAGCACCCGACCGCTTTGTGACTTCTGAGAAAAAGGATTTGATTGTCGACTTGTATGTTAAGTGGAAAATTGAAGACTTCGCTAAGTATTACCTTGCGACTGGTGGTATCAAATCTAGCGCAGAAATACTGTTACAACAAAAAGTAAATAACGGTCTACGATCTGAATTTGGTACACGTACTATTCAGCAAATTGTGTCTGGTGAACGTTCAGAGTTAATGGATGAAGCCATGGAACAAGCTTCTACTAGCTCGGATGAGCTAGGAATAGAGATTATTGATGTACGTGTTAAACAAATCAACTTACCACTTGAAGTTCGGAACTTTATTTTCCAACGCATGCGCACAGAACGTGAAGCGGTAGCGAGAGAGCATCGCTCTGAAGGTAAAGAAAAAGCTGAATTTATTAAAGCTGATATCGATGCCAAAATCACTGTTATGTTAGCTGACGCAGAACGTAATTTACGTAAACTGCAAGGTGAAGGTGAAGCACAAGCAGCGCAAATTTACGCTGAAACTTACTCCAAGAATGCTGATTTTTATAGCTTTTTACGTAGTATGGACGCTTACAAGAAAAGCTTTAGTAGCAAACAAGATGTGTTGGTTGTAGAGCCGGACAGTGACTTCTTCCGATATATGAAGAATCCTATCGGAAAATAACTATAACAATCTATGTATATTTGAAAGCGCCGCGAGGCGCTTTTTTGTTTCTACTCTATGCTTAATTGCACTTTTTTATGTCGACAAGAATAATGTAAACCTTAAAGTCTGCAAATTAAGACACTGGTATCTGCGCCAGTCCTTGCAACTGAAGTCAATTTACCACACTATAAAAAATACATCTGATGCAAAGTAGCCAAGGTATTATTAATGAAGTTTTTAGCTGGTTTTATGACCTTTTCAGTCGCCCTATTGCATATAGGCATAATGGTATTAGAGATGTTTTTCTGGAATCATCCTATTGGCCAAAAAATATTTTCAATGACAGAAGAGGTTGCAAAGTCGTCTGAAATTTTGGCTATGAATCAAGGTTTATATAATAGCTTTTTAGGTTTTGGTTTACTTTGGGGATTAATCAGCGGTAATCAAAGTCTAAAAGTATTTCTACTCTTATGTATCACTATTGCTGGCATTTTTGGTGGTCTCACAGCTAAAACCAGTATCCTATATGTACAGGCGTTACCTGGGTTTATTACACTATTATTAGTTCTAAAAGCCAAAAGACGCCAAGCCGGTGAAGCACGCCTATTCTCCTAATGAGTGGTTAAAATTAGCCACTCATTTAGTGGTCGAAATAATAATCCCATTCGATATGTCGCCAGTTTAGACTGGCTTTAAGTAGCAGAATTCCAACACTCTATATTCATTTAGTCTGGACAACGCGAATGATTCCCAACAATACTCTTCACTATTATCAAGAGTCCGGTGTCGTATATTTTGTTAGCCAATAGTTCAAAAAACCTCAATAACAATCAACATAAAAAAGGCTACAAACGTAGCCTTTTAATCAGTATTCCTAACATTTACCTGAATAACCTCAACCTAATCAAGTATTACTCAAGACCATAATCAGCTTTTAGCTTGGCTTCTCTGATAAGAGATGCTTCTAGCTTCATTTCGCGCTGGCTAAGTTTACGTTTAGCTAAAAAGGTTTCTTCTGCCAATAATAGTGCTTCGACATAATTGAGATATATTTCCTCATTTTGCATGGCATCAGTTATCGCTCGTTCATATAGACTTAACGCCTCTTTATAGTCTTTTTCCGCCACATATATTTGCGCTAAGGTATCCAACGCAGCTGAGTTATTGGGTTGAAGTTCAACTGCTTTTTGTCCAAACCCCTTAGCCTTATCTATATCCCCTTTTTGTAAATATAAATACGCTAAATTATTGTGGGCTATATAATTATTGGGGTTTTGTTGTAAGGCCACTTCATAGGTTGCGATTGCGCCTGCTACATCACCTCCTATCTGCCTTTCGGCCAATAACATTTTAGCAGCCAAATCTTTGGGTTGTTTTTCAACATGCTGCTTAAGTAACTCAAAGGTCTTGTCACGCTGCTCCAATGAGTCGTAAGTAAACGACAACAGGATCAAGTTTCTATTATTTGGCGTTGCGTTATAAGCAATCAGCGCGTTTTCTAATGCTAACTCTGGTTGATTGTTGTTTAACTGAAAGCGCGCCAGAAAGCTTTTAGCCAAAGGTAATCCAAGCACATTTTCTGGCAAATCATCATATGCCTTTTGTGCAGCAGGGTAATCTGTCTGCATCAGCAAAAAGTGAGTGTTTAACAACTGCATCTGCACGTCATCACGATTCTTCAGGTAACCTTGGGTTAATTGTGATGCCTCTGTAAGCTTATTCTGATTGTCGAGTAATAATAATTTACCGATTATGGCGTCCTTATCATTGGGTTCAATAGCTAACCACGCATCGTAATGCAGTGTTGCCGGCCTTAATTGATTAGTTTTAATGTAGCTTTGGCCTAAAGTTTTCCAATAACCTTTTGGCAAGTCTTTCTGGTCTTTTACTTCGGTTAACAGTTCAATAGCGGTTTCATAATTGGTTTCGACTACTTGAACCCTTGCTAAAAGTAACCTGGCAGCAATATTGGCAGGGTCGCGGTCAAAAGCAGATTGAATTTTTTCAATCCCTGAAGATAGTTTATTGATTTGTTTACTAACCAAATAATTGGTGGCCAGAACAGGTACATTATTCGGAAATTCAATTAGCATCTGCTCTAATAATAGATTCGCTTTTTGCATTTCTTTTTGCGCCACCATCACATTAACCATAGCCAAACTTGAAATGGGACTATTACTGTCTAAAGCAGACGCTTTCTCAATTTCTACTGTTGCCTCTGCAAATTTCTTTTGCCTTGTATAAATATCGCCAGCCAATAAATAGGGTTTTGAATCAGTAGGGCTGGTTTTTTTCCAATTATTTGCCAGTTCTAGCGCTTTGTCATATTGCTTCGTCACTAAATAAGCTTTTGCTAAAGTAGTTTGTGCGCTCTCTAATTCAGGAGACTTACTAACCGCCTCTTCTAGGTTTACTATGCCATCAAGGTTATTAAGTGAAAGTTGTAATAGTCCTAAGCGCGTTAAATCTTCAGCGGTACGGCTAATATCAGTAGATTTTTCAATTAACACTTTGGCATCTTTTTCAAAACCATCTCGCAGTAATTCAAAACTGGCCTTGGAAAATAAAGGCGCATCCTCTTCTGTTAACTGATCGAGTCTTTCCAACACGTCTCCGACTTCTGAGGTTAAACCTAGTTGTAACTGACTGGCTGCGAGTAATTTAAGGCCAGGATGATTATCTGGCAACAAGGCCGCGATGTAAGTCAAATGTCGATGGGCACTTGAGAAGTCTTGAAGTTGATAGGCTGAATAACCTGCAATCAGGCGAATCGACGGAGCTTCAACATTTCCCATAATGGCAACTTCTGCTCGTTTTAAGGCATTAGCATAATCACCTTGTTGTGCATAAGTTGCAGCCTTCAATTGATTCAAAAGAGGATTTTGATCATTCAACAAGAGAAGTTCATCTAAGTAGGGATCGGCTGCGGCTAAATCACCTATATCGACCAATAACTTGGCCAATACAAAAGTTGTTTGTTTATCTTCAGGATAAAACTGCACATAGTCTTTAAATATCTCAGCAGCTTCATCTGGTGCACCAAGTGACAATTTTAGTTGTGCTAATAACTTCAATATTTCTGCATTTTGCGGCGCTCGTTCGCGAAGCTCTGATACCAAAGCTGACGCTTTTTCATACTCTTGATCTAACACCACCATATAAGCTGCAGTCAGGCCCTTAAAAACAGAACTCGTTTCTATTTCAGATAATTCTTCAATCAATAAGCGAGCTTCATCTAACTTATTTAATCGGGCCAAAGACACCACTTTGAAATAGCCGATTTCAGCACGTTCAACTGAGGTTAAACCACTATCCTTATGTTCTATTTTACTGATAGCTGAATAGGCGCCAGTGCGCTGATAAGCTTGAGTTAATAGCGGTAATACTTTTGCTGCTTCAAAGCCATAGTCTAAAGCACGGTTAAGCTCTTTTTCAGCGCTTTCAAATTGTTTTTGTTGAATATAGAGTTTGCCAAGTTCAAACCTTGCTTGAGCTGACTTTGGTTCAATTTGCACCGCATTTTTCAGCGCTACTATTGCAGCCCCCGGATCATTTTCAGCGACATATTGTTGCGCTTCTTTTATATATTCGTCACTAGTTTGTTTACTGCAACCGGATAACACCCCTAATGCTACAACTGCTAACGCGAATTTTAATTGAGTAGAATTAAAACGTTTCATTTTGATTGTCCCTTGTATAAATACCTATGTAGCCATAATGACATGCGCTTTTACCTTATGCGACCAGCACTAACAATTTAATTAGCTGCTGATAGTCACTTTACAAATAGCGCTTAGGAAAAATTAAATAATGCATCCCACTGAGCATCCAGTTTGACTTGTGCGGTTTTTATAGGCAATGCAGTGTATTGCCCATCAGTTAATTTGACGATACCAAATCGCTGCAATTTGGATAAAGCATCGGTAATTTCAAAATCAATTTCAAAATCGAATTTTTTCTTAAACCACAATTCTATTTTTTCGTCTAACTGCTGCATTGCCATTGGTCCTTCCTGAGTAATAAGAAAGTAATAAGCCAATATAGCCTCTTTGCATTCCTCTTCCTCAGCCGAGTCAATAAGGTGATGAAAGACCCCTGAGTTGTTATCTAAATTTTTAAAGTACAGGTTGTCTGCTAACGCTTTCATAAATCGTAACTTACGGTTTTTAAACTTACTCCATTCTTTAAAAATAAAACCACCTAACACTCCTGTCCCTACACCCAGAGCGATCAATTCTTGGGTATTAATCGTCACTTCTTTATTACTCAAGCCCAGCCAGAAACCAAAAAGTCCAGCTAACACTATTAGAGAAGCGCCAAGTTTAGTCACTAGAACCACAGTTCCCCCGACTAACGCAGAGCCACCTATTATGGCTTTATCGATAGTCCTCATTCGAACCTGACTATTCGGAAATAACATTTCCAAATCGGCCTTAGGCACATTCTGAAAAAGTTTAATAATGGTGGAACCCGATTCAAAATTGGCCGTAGTAGATTTGCTTTGAGCAAAATAATTTACATCTTTAAACTTAATATACACTGCTACTTTGTCGTAATTGGTGAAAGTGATTTTTTGTTTGAGCAATCCCCAAAACTTACTGATGGTTTCAGTTTGTTGGTATTCCCCACGTCGATAAAACACTACATCTTCAAAATCTTCAAATTCAACCGCTAACCTGACTTTAAACAGGGACTCTTCCTGCAATGCCTCTTGCAGATCTTGATCTGTCACTTTTTCAAAATTTGCTGCATTTAAAACTTGGGTAAACCTGAAAGTAAAATTACTTTGTTTAGCCAGCAAAATGTCATCCGTTAACTTTGTCATAGGTAAAGTATCTGAATTAGGATCAAAAGGTGCGTAACTGTCTTTTAACTCCTCAAGAATTTGATGATATTCAAAATGCATTGTACTCACTATCAACTGACAAAGAATTTTAAATCCTTTCAGCTGGTCACTGGATAAACGCCCATCATCTAAACAAGTTTGAATTAAGTCTGATTTTCTCAACGGGATAAATCTGTCTTTTTTGATACTTTGCTGCATAGGGGCTTGTGATCCTGATTCTAAAAACTACTTTCGACAAAAATTAGCCAAATGAGGAATTTTCTCGCTTTATGTTAACCGTTAAGCACAACTAAAACACATATTTGCAACATCATTGACAATAAAGCATAAAGTTACCTGCTACAAAATGACATTTTCCAAAAATAATGCAATTAAACAAAGCATTACATGGAGTAAATGGTGAATATCGAATATAATTTAACCTTTGAAACCGTGCCGGCTTCGCCTTAAATAATTGTATTACCGATTTTCGAAATTGTATTACCGATTCAAATAATGCTGTGCCTGCCTGTACCCTGGGAATATTGATGACTACCACCACATCTGAAATAACATTTAGAGATTTAAACCTACCCGAAGAACTGCTGCAAGCATTGGACAAAGTCGGCTACGAAAAACCAACACCTATTCAAGCAGAGTGTATTCCACTTATTATTGATGGCCACGATTTATTAGGCACGGCGCAAACTGGTACCGGTAAAACCGCTGCTTTTGCTTTACCTATGTTAGCTAACATTGATCCTGACGAAAAAAATACTCAACTATTGGTTTTAGCCCCTACAAGGGAATTGGCCATTCAAGTAGCTGAAGCTTTTCAGGTTTATGCCAGCTTTTCTAAAAAAATTAACGTACTACCTATTTATGGTGGTTCGTCTTACGACAACCAAATTCGCCAACTAAGACGTGGCACGCAAGTGGTTGTTGGTACACCTGGGCGTGTAATTGACCATATTAAAAAAGGCACACTTAAACTCGATAAGTTGAAGTTTTTAGTACTAGATGAAGCCGACGAAATGTTACGTATGGGTTTTATCGACGACGTAGAATGGATTTTGGGCCACGCTCCTAAAGAACGTCAAACGGCTTTGTTTTCAGCAACGATGCCAGACCCAATTCGTAAAATAACCAAACGTTATTTGAATGACCCTAAGTCAGTCAAAATTGAATCCAAAGTCACCACTGCCAGCACTATTCGCCAGCGTTATGTGCAAGTAGCTGGGCACCATAAATTGGAAGCCCTGACGCGCATAATGGAAGTTGAAGTGTTTGATGGTGTAATCATCTTTGTACGTACTAAAACTGCCACTATGGAATTAGCTGAAAAGTTATCTGCAAGAGGTTATGCAGTTGAACCGCTTAATGGTGACATTCCACAAAACTCGCGCGAACGCACCGTAGACCGCTTGAAGAAAGGCAAAATCGACATTCTAGTCGCTACCGATGTAGTGGCTCGTGGACTGGATGTTGAGCGTGTAAGTCACGTTATCAACTTTGACGTACCTTACGATACAGAATCATATGTTCACCGTATTGGCCGTACCGGACGTGCAGGACGTCAAGGTGATGCGATATTATTTATCTCACATCGTGAAAAACGTATGTTGTTTTCTATTGAGCGCGCCACTAGGCAAACAATTGATGCGATGACTATCCCATCAATCTCAGAATTAAACGAAACACGCTTGTCTCGTTTCAAAAATAGTGTGATTGAAGCAATGGGTGATTCATCTATTGAAACACTCATACCTATCGTTGAGTCAATTCAAGCAGAAACAGAAGCTGCACCTGAAGTGATCATGGCGGCATTAGCCAAAATCGCACAAGGTGATGAGCCGCTAATTCTTAAAGAAAGCGACCGCCCTGATTTAAATGCTAGACCACCTAGAAATGACCGAAACGACAGAAACGATCGTGCCCCTAGAGAGCGTGGTGGTCGTAACGAACGTGGTGGCGAACGTGTTAAACGTGAGCGCAAATCTGGACCACCGAGTGAAGGTATGCAACGTTACCGCATAGAAGTGGGTCACACTCATGGAGCCAAGCCTGGCAACATAGTGGGCGCAATCGCTAATGAAGCAAACATTAGCAGTAAAAATATTGGTTCTATCGAAATTTATGATAATTTCAGCACCGTTGATTTACCTAAAGACATGCCCAAAGCAACACGCGAGACCTTGCAAAAGACTCGGGTTGCTGGCCGTAGTTTAGGAATGCGCGAATGGTCAGAACAAGCGCCCAAAAAACGCGGTAATCCAGCTAACCGCGACTAAGCTTCGAGCTTACAAAAATTAACAAGGGGCTGCATAGCCCCTTTTTTTTGTGTGCAAACCTAAAAAAAACACCTTTTTAATAACCTAATGGAATATCAATTCTGTTTTAATTGGTTTTCACTTTTAGTCTAAAAGGGCACACTGAACACGTCTTTTTCACGAGTATTAACACATGCAATATTTCCCGATATTTTTAGATACCACTGACTTAACTTGTTTAGTTGTAGGCGCCGGAGAAGTAGCTGCACGTAAAGTGGAATTACTGTTAAAAACATCTGCACACATCACAGTAGTCGCCCCTTTGGTGTGCGATACCGTACAACGATTTGCAGAACAAAAAAAGATCCAACTTATTGTCAGACCTTACTCTGAGTCAGATCTGACCAACCAACAAATTGTGTTTGTTGCTACCGATAACAGTGAATTAAACGCACAAATTCACGATCAGGCACGTGCTCAAAAGATTTTGGTCAATGTGGTAGACAACACCCCACTTTGTCAATTTATTACTCCTTCGATTGTTGATCGTTCACCTATCATCATTGCCATAAGCAGTGGTGGTGTCGCGCCAGTTTTACTGCGATATTTAAGGCAAAAACTCGAGTCAGTGATCCCAACAAAAGTAAGTTTATTAGGGCAGTTCTCTGAAAAATTTAGAGATTCAGTAAAGAAACGATTTAAGTCTGTTACTGAGCGCCGCTATTTCTGGGAAGACGTACTCGATGGCGATATTGCCGAAAACGTCTTACAAGGTAACGAACAACTCGCTGAGCAAAAAATGTTAGAAAAACTCAATGCTCAAGATGCCAACAAAACAGTTGGAGAGGTGTATTTAGTAGGTGCAGGCCCAGGCGATCCAGATTTATTGACGTTTAGAGCCTTACGCTTAATGCAAAAAGCCGATGTGGTAGTGTATGACCGTTTGGTGTCGCCAGAAATCCTAGAACTGGTTAGACGTGATGCAGAAAAAATCTACGTGGGCAAAGCGAAAAGCAAGCACACTGTACCACAAGACCAAATCAATGAGTTATTGGCAAAAGAAGCGTTAGCGGGTAATCGCGTGGTTCGACTAAAAGGTGGAGACCCTTTTATTTTTGGCCGAGGAGGTGAAGAACTCGAAACACTCATCGAACATGGTGTGAATTTTCAAGTCGTTCCCGGCATTACAGCAGCCAGCGGCGCAGCCAGTTATGCCGGCATTCCGCTAACACATAGAGATCACGCCAAGTCAGTGGTATTTGCCACAGGACACTTACAAGACAACAGTATTAACCTCAATTGGCAAGGATTAGCCCAGCCAGACCAAACCATAGTGTTCTATATGGGTTTAACCGGTTTACCTATTATTTGCGAGCAATTAGTCAAACATGGTCTAGCTGGCACAACGCTCATTGCTATGGTGGAATCGGCGACGACTTCACAACAAAAAGTAGTAACAGGCACCTTGCAAGATATTCAACAAAAAGCTGAAATCGCACAAATCAAACCACCAGCACTGATCATTGTAGGCTCGGTGGTAAGTTTGCATAAAAAACTGAATTGGTTTGGTCAAATCAACAATTAGTCATTCAGAAAATAAATGTATCTAAGGCTTTTTTTCTTGTTACGCAAGGCTTATTGTTGCAGGCTTAATAAATACTCAAACATTTTTACGTTTCTAACAGCATAGAAATTAGTCCCATCAAAATGTTCGGGTCAGTGTTACGATTTGTAATATCAACCGGAAGATATCACTATGAATTTTTATGTTGCACGCCAGCCTATTTTTGACAAAAACAAAAATCTATTTGCCTATGAGTTATTGCTTCGTGACAGCCTAGACAATGTATTTCCGCAAAATATAAATGATGATGAAGCTACCGCCAAAATTATTGAAGGTTTGGAATTTAATTTAGGCTTAGAAAGTTTAACCCAAGGCACCTTAGCTTTTATCAACTTTACCCATGACTCGCTAGTAAACGGCTATCCTTTGTTATTGGACAAAGAGAAAATTATGGTTGAAGTGCTCGAAACAGCCAAACCTAATAACAAACTTCTTGCTGCATGTATTAATTTGAAAGAAAAAGGGTATTCCATTGCTCTGGATGATTACGAGCATGATTCAGCATGGAAACAATTTTTTTCCTATGTGGATATTATCAAGCTCGACTATAGCTTAACCTCCGAACCGCAGTTTCAAGAAATTATAGCGGCCTTAAGTTCCTACCCTGATATAAAGTTATTGGCTGAAAAAATCGAAACTTACTCTGAATTTCAACACGCCTTAGGTATAGGTTGTGAGTATTTTCAAGGTTACTTTTTTAGTCGCCCAGAAGTGATTAAAACAGTGGCATTTAACCCTTCTCAAGTTTCAGTGATTAACTTGATGTCCGAAATCAATAAAGGCGAACTGGATATTAAAAAGATCACTTCCATATTCGAGGATGAGGTCAACCTGTCTTTTAAATTACTACGTTATGTACAATCTCCAATCTTCAAGCGCAACACCACCATACAGAGCATTAAACAAGCCTTACTAGTATTAGGTATAGACGAGTTAAGACGATTTATTTGTTTGTTGTTTACCGCACAATTTTCAGTGGGAAAACCCAAACAATTAACTGTCATGGCCTTGGCTAGAGGGCGTTTTTGCGAATTGATGGTAAAAGCGGCCTTACCTTCTCATTCCCAGTCTTCTGCTTTTCTAATCGGCTTATTATCTTTAATCGACGCCATGGTAGACGGCGACATCCAAGAACTTATGGACAAATTGCCGCTGCACGATGATATAAAAAATGCAATTATTAGTCGAAAGGGAGAATCAGCTAACTTTTTAAAACTATGTGAGTTATTTGAAAAAGCAGATTGGCAAAACATTGAACGTTTTTGCCAAAAAATAGAAGTAGATCGTGAACAATCAGGCTTGTTATTTCAAGACGCAATAATTTGGGCTGATGAGAGAATGTCTGCTATCCACTGACAATAACAATATTCAAACTCACTACCGTAGCTTTACGGTTTTAACTTACTCTGCACTGTTTTCTCTCATCACCTATAGCTTATTCCTTTAGTGCTACCAATACCGCTCTAATGATATTTGACCCGGAGACCGCCTAAGGTGTTTAGCTAAGCCTAATTCAATTAATGTTTGCGTCGCATCTTCTATCATGTCTGGGTTTCCACATAACATTACTTGGCTATGTGATGGGTGAATATCTAAGCCAACATGCTGCTGAATAGATAATGTTTTAAGCAAGGTTGGAATTCGCCCATGCAATGCGTCATCCTTATTCTCTCGACTAACAATTGGCACAAAATGAAATCTATCGGAGTAACGTTTCAACCAATCTTCAATTAATGGCATATAGGCTAAATCGTGCTGATAACGTGCACCGTATACTAAAATAATATTGTCATAACTTTGCCAAGCTTCATCAGTAGCTAAAATAGACAAAAAAGGCCCTACTCCAGTGCCTGTAGCCATTAGCCATAAATCCCGACTTTTAGGTACTTCATCCAGCACTAAAAAACCAGTTGCGGGAGACATGATTTTTAAACAGTCGCCAATTTGTAAAGTGTGTAACTTAGGAGACAACAAACCATCTTCAACAGGTACAGCAATAATCTCCAACTCATTATCATTAGGCCCACTCACTAATGAATAGGGTCGAGATAATATTTTGTCATCTTGTTCAACTCCTACCTTAGTGAACTGTCCCGCCTTAAACCGAGGAAAGTTTTCACACGAAAAACGCAAACTAAACAAATGATCATTCCAATCCGTTCTGCTCACTACTTTTGCATCTAACCACTGTGCCATTTGCTTCTCCTTATTAATTATTTATCCACAATATCATATGCGCATTTGAATAAAAGTGAGTATGATTTCTACCTAACGGATGGAATGCTTATTATTGGCTACTAAAATGGATAACCCATTGAATATTAAACAGACAGTCAACTCAGCGCGTAGCATGACTTTAACTTATGTTATTTCACTTACGTTAATGACTAGCTTGTCAATTATGGTGTATTTTTCGCTAGATAAACTCATCGCTGAACAACCTTATTCTGCCAGCCCAGTTAGTGTAAGTGAGTCACAAATTAAAGTTGATTACGACCAAATTAAACAACCGTTACGTGCCACTCAGCAATTAATACTGACTATTATCATACTCAGCGTTCTCATTAATGTGCTTATCATTATTCGAGCCATAACTGCCAAGACTGGCCAAGACAGTAAAGACATACAACATGCCAATCATGATTATCTGACCAATCTGCTTAATCGCCGGTCTTTTAATGTACTCGCAGAACAATCGGTAGCCATCAGTAAACGTTACAATTCTGATTTGTCTGTCATCAGTTTTGATATCGACCACTTTAAATCCATTAACCAGCAGTATGGACAAGAATTGGGTGACCAAGTGATTCAGAATGTCGCCAATACAATTCAAACAAATTGCCGAGATTCAGATTCAGTGTTTCGTTTTGATGGCAAAGCGTTTCTGTTATTACTACCACAAACCTCGCTAACAGAAGCCACTAAATTAGCCGACAAAATCCGCAACAAAATTGCCAACGCGCCTACGTTTTCAGATAAACTGATTGTAGAAATCACCGCCAGCGGCGGCGTAGCGCAATGGCAGAAACAAGAAGTTAATATTGAAAGTACGCTGAAACGAGCGGAACTTGGGTTAGCAGAGGCTAAGGCGCAGGGGCGAGACCGTGTAATAGTGGGTTAGGTTCCCATGCTTAATTTTTATTAGCCATACTGTGTAAAACTAATAACCGAAGGTCATTAAATGAACAAGGTTTTTCAACTGGTATTCTATTTCATTCTTACAATTTTCAGCTTTTCCAGCTGGAGCAAGAATAGTATTACTTGGTACGAAACCAATACCCCTCCTGTTTTTATTCATGAAGGGCCTTGTAAAGGGCAGGGCTATATACAGTTGATACTAGAGCAAATAATCGAAGGTTTAACTGATTATGAACATAGATTTGAAACTGCAACAGGCGCAAGGATCCTATATAACTTAAAACAAGAAGAAAAGTCTTGTTATCCCACTTTAATTAAAACCAAACAAAGAGAAGAGTTTATTGCTTTTTCAAAACCAGTAGAGCTTACGCCTACTTTAAGGTTAATTACTCGAAAAGGTTTCATTCCTGATATTAATCAAAATGAAAGTATCGATTTATTGGCTCTGATTAATAAAAAATATTCGATACTTTTAATTAAAGAAAGGTCATACGGACTTTTTATCGATGACATTTTAAGCCAATTAGAAACAGGTAATATCCAACGGATTGTTACTGCTGGAAATCAAACGATATTAAAAATGCTTCTCAAAAAACGCACTGATATGGCCCTTGCATATCCGTTTGAAGTTAATTTTTTTGTCAACGACCTTCAAATGTTTGAACAACTAGATCTGTATTCTATTAAGGGCTTACCTCAATACCAATTAGGCCATGTAGGTTGCCCAAAAAATGCTTGGGGGTAATAAAATTATCAAACAAGTCAATGAGCGTATTGATGAAATAAAAGATACTCCTGAATATATTAAGGCTATGACTAAATGGTGGCCTCATGAAGCTGAACGAATGAAAAGCATGGGATATTTAAACTTAACTGACAATTTAATAAGGTGATTTACCAGAGAGTTATTATCAATATCTTGCTAATACAATCCATCTACCGCAATTTAGACTCAGTATTGCATTTTGACGATGAAGCATTTCTACTATAACTGCCACAATCCTCGCTAACAGAAGCGACTAAATTAGCCGACAAAATGCTAATGCGCTAAAACGAGTCGATATTGGGTTAGTACAAGTAAAAAACAGATCGAAATCGGATTGTTAGTAGTAGCTAGTAATTTGTTAGGTATATGAATTAATTAAGGATAGAGAATTGAATTATTTAAAATGGATAAGAAAAACATTCCCTGAGTTGGGAGATATTTCTTGTGAAACTGTTAATACATATATTCAGGAAGCGAAGTCTAGAAGTGAGCTGTTGAGAGAGTTTCTAAAAGTACTAGGGTTTTCATTTATAGTTATCCCGTTTAATTTGTTTCTTTCCGCTTCAGATATCCAGGCTCCATTGTATTGGGTGTTGTTGTTAGCTTCGATTTTTGTTGGTGGCCTCGTTTCTCTTTATTTTGAGCAACAATTAATTAAAAAGAGCCTGCGAAAAATAGTTTCGTCAAAGTATTCCTAACAATTCAATCCTTTAGGAACGCGGAAACAAGGCTGTAAATATGTATTATGATAGCGCGAGTAGGCGTAGCAATTAAGCTATCTGTTTACCCCCCGCGCCATTCGAAATCTACTTCAAATCCCTTTTAATATTCTTCAGGTTAACATCACCAGAACCATCGTTTTCCAATTTAAAATCTGCAGCTCCATTTACATTGATATCGCCAGAACTGTCTTCGACGGTGACGATGCCTGATACGTTTTTAACCCGAATATCGCCTGATGAGTCGTCAATGTTTACATCGCCAACCACATCTTTTAACTGTATTTCGCCAGAACGATCATCAATCAACACATCTCCGCGTAAGTTTTTGCCAACTAAATCACCTGAACGGTCTTCGATTTTGATAAAACCTGCGATATTGTTTAATTCAATATCACCAGAGCGGTCATTCAAAGTCAGTCCATTGTCGACTGACTCAATGCTTAAATCCCCAGACCTATCATCCACCAGCAAAGCTAAAGATGACGGCATGTTAACCTCTACATCGATTCTTTCATTGTTGTAGGTATTATCATTGAAATGGGCAATCAATATGGCTTTATCACCGTCTCGTTCAAGACTAAGCGCATAATCATCATCATTTAGTTCTTCGCCATACACACTCGCAATTACGGTTATTTCGGTTTGGCCTTTTTTACCCACTACGCTTAAGTCGCCGGCACCTACATCGATGTTCAGTTGCTTGATGGCATCATCATCTAAGACTAAGCGCACTTCTTTGTGTAACGTTGCACTGCCCCACCCATCAGCAAAAAGCCCCTGACTCAAAAACGCGGTAGAGACAATTAAACAAACAACAATCAACTTTTTCATGACCTAATCCTTTTTTTAAATAAGAGTCTGATGACCTATTTAGATTAGGTCGCAAACAATCACCAAAAGGTTTAAACAACCTTTATTTAATTTGTTCGGCACTAAAAATATGTAAATTTGCTGGTGCTGATACTAATGCCCGCACTTCTGCGACAAACGCTTGGGAACTAGGTAAGGCAAAATGAGCGTCAATGGCGGCCTGATCTGCCCATTGTTCATAAAAAAACAAACGTAAAGCATTTTCAGGATCTTGGTACACGGCATGACTGATGCAGCCAGGCTCAGTGCGAGAGTGAGCAACATGCTTTTGCGACGCTTGTATGGCTTGCGGCATGTGGCCATCTTTTATTAGCAAATCGCCGGTAATAATAATCATAACTAACCTTCCCCTTTTACAATAACAATCAGTATAAGTTGATAGATTAAAGCATAGGGTCTGGCATAATCACAATTAAGCTACACAAGTGCACTTCAGATGAACAAAGACTCTTATACACCTTATAAAAGCTGGCAATTTTGGATTGATCGCGGTGGCACTTTCACCGATATCGTTGCTAGGCATCCAGATGGCACCCTGCTGTGCAGAAAGTATTTATCTGAAAACCCAGAAGCCTATGCCGATGCAGCCGTTTACGGCATTAAATCCATTTTGGATATCCCCCAATCCGATCCCGTACCTGATGACCTGATAGACAAAATAAAAATGGGCACCACAGTCGCGACTAACGCCTTGTTAGAACGCAAAGGCGACTCGGTTTTATTGGCTATCACAAAGGGTTTTAAGGATGCGCTTGAAATTGGCTATCAAGCACGCCCCGATACGTTTGCCTTAAAGATTGAAAAACCCGATATTCTGTACACTCAGGTCATCGAGATAAACGAGCGAGTCACAGCTAAAGGTGAAGGTGTGCAAGCCCTAGATATTGAACGCAGTAAAAAGGCATTGGAAACAGCTTACAGCCAAGGTCTAACGGCCATTGCAATAGTCCTAATGCATGGCTACCAATACACTCAACACGAAAAACAATTAATGCAGTTGGCTAAGGAAATTGGTTTTAGCCAAATTTCGACTAGCCATGAAGTCAGTCCTTTGCAAAAGCTCATTTCCAGAGGTGAAACCACCTTAGTCGATGCTTATCTCACCCCTATATTATTGCGTTATATTCAAAATATCAGCCAAGGTCTAAACCAACACACACCCGCTCAATTGTTATTTATGCAGTCATCTGGCGGCCTGACTAGCGCAGACACTTTTCGTGGCCGAGATGCCATATTGTCTGGTCCCGCTGGCGGCATAGTCGGTGCTGTACACACCGCTAAACTAGCCGGTTTTGATAAAATTATTGGTTTTGATATGGGCGGCACCTCAACTGATGTGTCGCACTATGCAGGCGAATTTGAAAAAGCCTACGAAACCGAAGTAGCAGGGGTACGTATGCGCGTGCCTATGTTGCACATTCATACTGTAGCGGCCGGTGGTGGGTCAATTTTACGTTACCAAGATGGGCGTTTTCGAGTAGGCCCTGAATCGGCAGGCGCGGTGCCAGGCCCGGTTTGTTATCGGCGCAATGGCGAGTTAGCAGTGACCGATATTAATTTATGCTTAGGCAAAATTCAGGCTGATTTTTTCCCCAGTATATTTGGTCCAGAGCAAAACCTACCTTTAGATAAAACAAGCTCCGTAAAAGCTTTTGCTGACATTGCGCATAATATTGGCGATGGTCGAAGTGCTGAAGACGTAGCCGAAGGTTTTCTAGCCATAGCGATTGAACACATGGCACAAGCTATCAAAAAAATATCCATCGCACGGGGTTACGATGTATCTAACTATGTGCTGAATTGTTTTGGCGGCGCAGGTGGGCAACATGCTTGTTTAGTGGCTGAAAAACTCGGCATTAAAACCGTATTTTTACACAGTTACTCGGGCATTTTGTCAGCTTATGGTATGGGTTTAGCCGATATAAAAGTAGAACGGCAAAAAGTCGCGTGCCCTCTGATCCAAAGCGGTGATATATCAGCAATACAAGTTGCTATTGAACAACTTAAACAAACTAATACTGAAGACTTAACCAGCCAAGGTTTGAACAACAAGCAAATAAATCATCAAAGCAGCGCTTTGCTTAAATACCTGAATACGGATACCAGCCTTAATATTCCACTCGATTCGTTTGCAGCTATGCAAAAAAACTTTACTCAGCAACATGAGCAACAGTTTGGCTTTAGTGCCGACAAACCCATAATGATTGATACCTTAATTGTTGAATCCTATGGCGGCGCTGAAAAGGTGGTAGAAGCCAAACACCCTCTGGCCAAAGACTTATCCATAAAAGCACACAGCGTTAGACAAATTTATAGCCAAGGTCAGTGGTTAGATGCACAGGTTATACATTTATCATCACTCACATTTGGCCATGAAGTATCAGGCCCCACGATAATTGTTGAACCAACAGGCACTATCATTATAGAAAAAAACTGGCGAGCTAAAGTGAATGTAAATGGCCATTTGGAGCTTCACTTTGAACCAATAAACACAGCCTTAATTTCAGGTCAGACAATAGAAGAAAGTGCTCTAAACAAGGCAGACCCTGTCACCCTAGAGCTATTTAACAGTGCCTTTATGAGCATCGCCCAGCAAATGGGCATAGTGTTACGTAATACTTCTCAGTCGGTGAATGTAAAAGAACGTTTGGACTTTTCCTGCGCCATTTTTGATGCCACCGGCAACTTGATTGCTAACGCTCCACATGTGCCCGTGCACTTAGGCTCGATGGATGCCAGCGTCAAAGTGATTATTAATGGTCAACAATCTATCAATCCGGGCGATGTGTTTGTACAAAACAATCCATACAACGGCGGCTCCCATCTACCCGACATTACGGTGATTACCCCTGTGTTTGATGCGGCTAATACCCACATTTTATTTTATGTGGCCAGCCGCGCCCATCATGAAGACGTAGGAGGCATTGCCCCAGGGTCTATGTCTTCATTAGCGACTAACATTCATCAAGAAGGCATTCTACTCGACAGTGTGAAGCTGGTTGCACAAGGACAATTTCAAACCGCTAATATCGAAACGTTATTTTCTTCAGGTGATTATCCTGCAAGAAATGTCGCGCAAAACATGGCCGATTTAATGGCGCAAACTGCGGCCAATAAAACAGGTGTGAATGAGCTACTCAAACTAGTCGACCAGCATGGACTTAAAACCGTGTATGCCTACATGCAACATATCCAAGACAGCGCAAAAACCTCTGTGCAGAACGTGCTGGCTAGATTAGAGAATGGAGAGTTTAGCTATCCGTTAGAATCCGGTTCGACCATTAAGGTCAAAATTACTATTGATAAGGTCAATCTACAGGCATGTATTGATTTTACTGGTACCAGTGCGCAACAAAACAACAACCTGAATGCGCCAAAAGCCATTACCCAAGCAGCTGTGATGTATGTATTTAGATGTTTGGTTGACGATGATGTGCCACTTAACGCGGGTTGTATGCAAGCACTGGAAATTATTGTGCCCGAAGGTTCGATACTTAACCCGCGCTTTCCGGCGGCGGTAGTAGCTGGAAACGTTGAAACAAGCCAAGCGGTGACCAATGCCTTATTTGCCGCTTTAGGTGCGCTGGGGTCCAGCCAAGGCACCATGAATAACCTGACCTTTGGCAATGAAAACTACCAGTATTACGAAACTATTTGTTCTGGCAGCCCCGCAGGCGATGGGTTTAATGGTGTCGCTGCAGTGCATACGCATATGACCAATACGCGTATGACCGACCCCGAAATATTAGAACAACGATATCCGGTGATGCTCAAGGAATTTGTCATTGATCGTGATTCAGGTGGTTCAGGCAAGTGGCATGCGGGTGACGGCATTACCCGTACTATTACCTTTTTAGAAGACATGCAGTGCTCTATTTTATCAGGACACCGAGTCACCCCACCCTTCGGTCTCAAAGGTGGACAAGCAGGCAGAGTCGGGCGTAATTGGTTAACGAAAGGCAACGGTGAACAACAAGCACTGGCCGGATGTGACTTTACGACAGTGGCAGCCGGAGACAGTATCTCTATTCAGTCGCCAACAGGAGGCGGGTTTGGAAAAGCTAATGAATAAACCAATCAAATATCTCAGAGTAGATAAAAATCTATGCTAAAACGTTTAAAAAACATCGGTCCTGGTGCGCTCATCGCAGCGGCATTTATTGGTCCCGGAACAGTCACGGCTTGTACTTTAGCAGGCGCAAATTACGGATACACTCTGCTTTGGGCGTTACTATTTGCCACCATCGCCACTATTATCTTGCAAGAAATGTCCGCTCGTTTGGGCTTAGTCACTCAACAAGGGTTAGGCGAAACATTACGAATCATGCTGAATCAATCTATCTGGAAATGGCCGTTATTTGCTCTGATCATGGTGGCTTTGTATTTAGGTAATGCAGCATACGAGGCAGGAAACTTATCCGGTGCGGCATTAGGCATCGATGCATTAACAGATAATAGCCAATCGTTTTACCGAATCTCAGTTATTCTTATTTCGCTGTTAGCGGGTACTTTACTGTGGCGTGGTTCATATAAACAAATTGAACGTATTTTACTGATATTAGTCGCGCTGATGGCGCTAGCATTTATTGCGACCTTTATCTCTGTTGGCCCCAATTTAAGCGCACTTTTTAAAGGTCTCACTACCCCCAAAATCCCTGATGGCAGCCTGTTAACTGTCATCGCCTTAATTGGTACAACAGTAGTACCCTACAATTTGTTTTTGCATGCCTCAGCGGTAAAAGCCAAGTGGTCATCTGTTAACGATTTAAATCACGCTAGAGCAGACACTGCCACCGCGATTGGATTAGGTGGGTTAATTACCATATTGATAGCCTCCACGGCCGCTGCCAGCATTTTTGGTAGCGGGTTAAATATATCTGGTGCGGGAGACATGGCAACCCAACTAGAACCACTGTTCGGTTCATTTTCAAAAACCATGTTAGGTGTAGGTTTCTTTGCAGCAGGCTTAAGCAGCTCAATCACCGCACCTTTAGCCACAGCCTATGCCATGACAGAAATATTAGGGGTTAAGGGCGGCACGTCATCACGTACCTTTAAGTTAATTGCCCTTAGCGTCATTTTTAGTGGTGTGATCTTAGCCTTAACTGGAATCAAACCTATTAGCATTATTTTAGCCGCGCAATTTGCCAATGGTTTGTTGTTGCCTGTTATTGCCATCTTCTTACTGGTTGTCATGAACCATAAAAAACAATTAGGTCAATATACCAATAAATGGTTGGGTAATACGCTTGGCATAATAGTAGTGATGGTGACTGCAGGTTTAGGTATTCGTTTGATCATGAGCGCCACTGGGATGCTTTGATCCTGTTTCACGAATCCGAAGTTGAGCGCTATAAGTAATCATTAACTTCATGCTTTATTGGTCATGAGTGGCGTAGTTTATGACATAGATAACGAAGCCACGGATGAAAACACATCCAAAGCATAACTATCTTAAAATAGACGCGGTCTCTTTTATTTTTACTCTTATCTAGAAATAAATACCGTAATTGACGGTCTAGTTATACATAATTTATAAAAAGAGGCATCTTATGAACCGCAGAAAATTTATCACGTCAACTATTGCAGTGACCGCAAGCCTGGGATTAGGCAGCACCATGTTTTCGGCTTTTAGTGAGCCCGCATTTAAAAAAAGCAGAACTGCACTCGCAATAGAGCAACAATGGCGCAAGTTTCTACCTAAAAGCTACAGTGGCAGCTTAGTGTTGACACCTCTGAAACTGAGTAAACAAGAATGGCAACAGCGACTTAGTTCGGCTGCTTTTAGAGTGCTTCGAGAAGAACAAACGGAGCGCCCTGGCTCTTCCATCTTAAATGAACAGCATGGTAAGGGCATATATGCCTGTGAAGGTTGTGATTTGCCGTTATTTACGTCAGCGATGAAGTTTGAAAGCGGCACAGGATGGCCCAGTTTTACTACCCATATCCCTGGGCATTTAGCGACCAAAAAAGATTATAAAATGATTTGGCCACGCACCGAGTATCATTGTATCCGCTGTGGTGGACATCAGGGCCATGTGTTCAATGATGGTCCTAAACCCACCGGTCAACGCTGGTGCAATAACGGCGTGGCACTGAAGTTTATAGCGATGAACCCCAGCTAAGTATAATTGATTGAACTAAAACTAGGTTTTTACAAGCGAATACCGTGGCATTAGCTTATTGAAAACGTTACCCGAACGATACTAAAATGAACAGTGTCGGTAAATAAACCCTTTAAACATTGCAAAAATGATGTTCGGGTCATCTACATGTTACTGACGTAAAACCGGTCACGTGATTAATCAAACACCACGCACCGATCATCGGTAAGTGGGGCAATTAAACTATCATAAAGCTATGAACTTATTAATATTACTTAAGATAGGGGGATATTTATATTTTCTTAGAAATATGATGAGGTGGATATAAACAGTGCTGCTGAGAACTATTTATATCCTCAAGGTGAGGTTTAATGCTATCTCATCGAGATGAGGTAGCATTAATGAGTATGGTTAGCTGCAAATAATCAGCAATTTAATTTTTGTATCTGGCTATGAACAGCTTACCACCCACACTGACGGTCAGCGTTTTGCTCATCTAACCACACTTTCAGAGGGGCAAAATACGCCTCAATAGTGGATGCATCCATATCTCGGCCACCCGTCATTGTTTGCATAGCCTCTTGCCAAGGCTGACTCTTACCCATTTCAAGCATGTCATTTAAGGCTGTTCCGGCCTCTTTACTGCCCACAATTGAACAGCGATGCAATGGCTCTTCACTGCCAGCAATATCGCACAATGCTTTATGAAATTGGAATTGTAGGATATGTGCTAAAAAATAGCGTGTGTAAGACACGTTGGCCGGTACATGATATTTAGCACCGGGATCAAAAGCATCAGCATCTCTGCTCACAGGTGCAGCTACACCCTGATAGGTTTCACGCAGTTCCCACCACAATTCGTTGTATTTATCTGGCGTGATGTCCCCTGCTAAAACCTGCCAGCGCCATTGATCAACCATTAAGCCAAAAGGAATAAACGCAATTTTATCCAGCGCTACTTTTAATAACATACCTATGTCGTTTGACGCGTCAGGAATGTCATCGATTAATCCGAGTCCTTTTAAATACGTAGGAGTCATCGACAAAGCAATAGTGTCACCAATCGCTTCGTGGAAACCGCTATTGGCAGAGCCACGATAAAGAATGGGGAGGTCTTTATATGCCCGTTGATAATAATTATGACCTAACTCGTGGTGAATAACGTTAAATTCTTCACCGGTAATTTGAATACACATCTTAATACGCAAATCTTCTTTACTGTCTATGTTCCAGGCAGATGCGTGACATTGCACATCGCGGCCGGGTGGCTTTTGAAACATTGAACGTTCCCAGAACGTTTCGGGCAATGATGTAAAACCTAAGGATGAGAAAAACGCTTCCGCTTCTTTGACCATTCTAATTTCATCATAGCCTTGGTCAGCCATTGCTTTTGTCACATCAGGGACATTCATTTCTTGTTCTGGTTTCACAATGTCGTAAATATTACCCCAGCTTTGTGCCCACATATTTCCTAAAAGATGTGCCGGTATAGGCTGGTCTAACGGCACAGTCTCTTCACCATAATGCTCAGATAACTCAGCTCGTACATGGCATTGCAAGGCTGCATAAAAAGGTTTTACCTGGCCCCAAAGTCGGTCCAATTCTTTTGGGAATTCAGCGGCGGGCATGTCATATTTAGCGCGCCATAATTCAGAAGTATTTGCAAAACCTAGCTCTTTAGCACCTTCATTCGCAATCAGCACTTGCTCCGCATAAACGTCTTTCATGGGCTTTGAAATTTCGCGCCACCCTTGCCAATATTCTTGCAGTAATTCAGGATCACGACTTGTTGCCATTTCAGCGCTCATTTGCACTAAAGACAAACAAGTCCCATCTTCTCTACAATACTCACCCGCTCCATAAATGCTGGTCATTTGGGAACCAATGGCAGCCAGTCGTTCGGCTTTTGCAGGATCTGCAGGTGGTGCTATTTCGAGTGAGGCTTTTAGGAGTTCTAGTTGGCGTCTAGTATCCGCGTCTACTTCTACATCATTAAATGTGGCTGCTGCAACGGCATACTGAGCGCTCAATACCGATGTTTGCTCGTTAAAATATGCGTTGACTTTTCCAGTATCGAAATTGATGTGGGTTGCATAAGCCCATGAAGCATGGGCTGCAGGTGTTGCTATCTTTTCCATTTCACTGGCATATTGCTCTAAAAATTCATTTGCATCTGCAGCCGTTAAGGTCACGGCGCTGATAGCAGTTTCAGGCTTGTTTGCGGGCGCGCAAGCAACGCAAGAAGCCAAAACGGCTACCGATAGTAGGGTTTGTTTTATTATTCGCATTATTTTCCCTGTCGTTTTTTATAGTCATTAGATATTAACAAAACAGAAAGGACAATCAATGTAACCTTACTTGGTAAGTGTCGCATTGATGGTTTCTGTTACTAACAATCTTGCAGTCAATACTTAACAAAGACAAGTGTACCAGTATGATCATAAAGCTAATCATCCACAAATAGCACTGAATCGTGGTTAAAAGTGCAAAATTACTGATAGCTTGCAAACGGATATACCACTCATTAGGCAAGTGAACACTCCAGATTCAGACCGTTATTGCCCGTATCTTTGCGCTATAAAGTTTCAGCATAGCGACAACAAAAAACACACCTGTACTGAAAAATAGCAGTGTCGGGAGTGATATGCCTCTTGTAATGGATACCACAAAAGAGACGGTGTGAAAGTATGCGCGCTCAAAATTTGAATCTTACCTCAAGCGCGGATCTTTTAAAAATAGGTTTTTGTGAGAACGTTTTGAAGGTTGTCATCATGAGCACTTGATTGTATTCAGATACACGCTCCTGCGAAGCCATGCGCGCGGCGAATGGAAAAATCATTCCACTTATGAGAAAAATACAGTGATAAATATTAATTCAGTAAGGAATTTTAAAGAACAACTAAAAAATTAAATCAATCGTTTGGTAAATGGATTAGCGAATGTACTATTTGCTGAACTTTAAATATGGGTTACATGGATGTAATTTTTATATGTTAGAAACTTCTGTTTTTTATAAGTGCACGGAAAAAATAAATAAAAGTGATAGGCAAATTAGATATTCAAAAGCTTTTAGAAAACGAGTAAATATTTATGAGTAAAGAAATGAGGAGCATCAGACTTCGATTTTTGTTACTGGCGCTTTAACAACTAATTTACGCACAGTATTTTATTGCAGAAAACCTTACAGACTATGACTTTTATTTGATTGAGAATATTAACGTTCGGATGACTTACAAATTATGATCAAAATGGCCACGACCATCTGTTTGACTTTCATACAGACTAACTTATCGACTACAGCAGTCATGAGTCAATCAATAAAATTCTGATTATTTACATTAAAACACTTTATCATCACTCACCAAACAATAATGCAAATAGCATTGATTCTTATTTGCATCTGTTTTATAGTGTTTACGTCAAATAAATTACTAATCCATTTGTATTTCGAGGGAAACATGCTTAAAACTAAAAAGAGTTTATTATCAGCCGCAGTTGTTGCTGCCACATTTGGATTAACAGCCTGTGGTGGAAGTTCTAGTGATTCTATGCCAACGCCGACTCCTACACCTTCGGTCAATAGCGCACCTACAGACATAGCTTTGTCTGCCAGTAATGTTTCAGAGAACGTTACAGGTGCCGCTATTGGCACCTTATCAGCAACCGATGCTGATACAGCAGATACCTTTACTTTTGCTGTTGACGACGATCGTTTTGAAATAGATGGTGCGGCGTTAAAACTCAAAGCAGAAAATACACTGAACTTTGAGCAAGAAGCCAACGTTTCCTTAATTGTCACAGTTACTGACAGTGCTAGTGCCACTTTCAGCAAAGATATAACCCTTTATGTCGATGACTTATTAGATTATTACGATTTCGAAAGTAAAGCGATGCCCGGAGAGTCTGCGGTAAATTATAGCGGACAAGTGGCTCGTCAAATACTGATAAGTGACCTATTCAAATTTATTGGTGCAGAAATAAGCGATGCAACAGCGTTTGATACCAATGGCGCTTTTATCAATCGTGATGCGGTAATCAATGCACTTAATTCATATTTTGATGTTTCTGATTATGATGTGGCTTCACAACGTTCAATTTTAACAACCACGTCGCCTGGCGCTCAAACTGTGTTGGCAGACTTATCAAGCTCGTCAAAAAATTTAGTAGGTAAAATAGCAGGTAATGATACCACAGGTCAGCATAAAGACTGGAATAGTGAGTTTGCAGGTTGGGGAGCAAAAGGCTCTACAACACCTGAAGGCCTTGTTCGTACCTTCTTTGATATGCTTGCTGATAATGCACAAACTCAACTAGACGGAACCGTTCGTCAAGACCCCTTTGGTAATGACATTACTAATATCTCATTAACCAGTGATGGTCGTGATTTAAGGCAACTTATTCAAAAATTCTTATCAATGTCAGTCTCATTTTCGCAAGGTGTAGATGATTACTTAGACAGCGATACAGATGGCAAAGGCTTGCTTTCTGATCACACTGATACATCAAAAGCATACACTGAGTTAGAACATCAGTTTGATGAAGGGTTCGGTTATTTCGGTGCGGCCAGAGATTATCTTGATTACACGGATGAAGAAGTCGCCACAAAGGGCGGTCGTGACGATTGGCAGCTTTATCACGATACCAATGGAGATGGAGCCATTGACTTCAATTCTGAGTACAACTTTGGACATTCAGCTAATGCAGCTAAGCGTGACCGTGGTGCAACAGTCGCTAACGATTTTAGCAAGGAAGCAATGGACGCATTTTTACAGGGTCGTAAATTGTTAAATGATACTGCTGGCGTTGCGTTAACAGAAGCGCAAAAAACTGAGCTCTATGGGTATCGTGATATTGCTGTTCTAACATGGGAAAAAGCCATTGCAGCAACGGTTGTTCACTACATCAATGATGTAGATGCAGATTTAGGAACGATTGGAACTGATGACTTTAGCTATTCTACTATCGCAAAACATTGGTCTGAAATGAAGGGCTTCGCTTTAGGTTTACAGTTTAACAAAGCCACACCTCTTAACGATGCAGACTTCATTACAGTTCACAGTATGATGGGTGACATGCCGGTATTAACAGGCGAAGCTGAAGTGTTGGCTTATCGTGCTGATTTAATGATAGCTAGAGATTTGTTGCAGGCAGCTTACGCATTTGATGCACAGAATGCAGCCAATTGGTAAACCTTTTATAACAGGATTTCGTGGTAAAATTTCATAATGAAAATCTATAACAAATCTTATCAATAAACTGGAATAACACTGCTGATATTCCTAAGAGGTTACCCTTTCGAGGCTAACCTCTTTTTTAAATTTTACGTTATGCATATTGGAGTATAAGAAGTGGCAAAACCTTTTAATTCGAAACTAATCAATCTAGTGCTCAATAGTGCCGCTATTGGAGCCATAATGGGTTTGGTGGCTTGTGGCGAAAGTTCAAGTAGCACTCAAGGGGCGCTATTTTCTCAAGCTGCCACTAAACCAACAACACCTAGTAATAGTTTCAACCAGACTTTGCTTCTACAAAGCTTAACTGACAATGTCATTGTTCCTACTTACACCAAATTTGCTCAGTTAGCGGTTGATCAAGAGACTGCGATTGGTCATTACTGCGATGCTCTGACCTCTCAAGCTGATGATATCGATGCAACACAAATATCAGCAAAACAAAGCTGGCGAGATGCCATGGCGGTTTGGCAAATAGCCGAAGTGATGCAAATAGGGCCACTTTTAGATAACAATAACGATCTCAGAAACAAAATATATTCTTGGCCTAATACGAGTGCTTGCGCTTTAGACCAAGACGTGGTGTTAGCTGAACAAGCAGACTATGACATCAGTACACGTACGGCTAGCAGAAAAGGCTTGGATGCCATCGAATACTTGTTGTTCAATCCAAACTTAGACCATAGCTGTACTGTATTTGGAACCGATCCCCAAGGTTGGAATAATCGTACAGATGAAGACAGAACAGTCGCAAGATGTGGACTAGCAAAAATCGCTGCTACAGATTTAGTCTCCAATATTGAAGCGTTATTAACGGCCTGGAACGGTTCAGAAAACGCGCAAGGTTATGCTGATATTCTTAAAAATGCGGGTCAACAGGATAGTATATTCAACAATGCTCAAGACGCAGTGAATGATGTGTCTGACGCAATTTTTTATATCGAAAAATTCACTAAAGACGCCAAATTAGCCACACCACTTGGCGTGTTTGCAAATGATTGTGGACTCGCACCCTGTGCTGAAAATGTAGAATCTCGTTTTGCTTATCATTCTCTACAAAATATCATCAGCAACATTCAGGGTCTCAATATGATTTTTTTGGGTGGCGAAACTGATGCAGGTATTGGATTCGAGGATTATCTGCTTGATGTCGGTGCAACTGACACGGCAGCAAAAATGCGTGGCGATTTAACCGAGGTTATTGAGTTTGCCTTGAGTCTACAAAGCTCACTTACAGACTTGTTAGTACAACAGCCAGAGCAAGTGCAAGAGGTGCACGATCAACTTAAAGACGTAACAGATAATATGAAAACAGATTTTATTCAGAGGCTAGCGCTCGAATTACCGGCTACATCGGCTGGTGACAATGATTAATTTAAATACATTAAAACCATCAATGATCAAAAAGCCCTTAGCAGTATTAATAACGAGCATATTGCTTAGTCCATTGGCTGTTGCAAATGATGATCACACTTCAATCGAGCGAATGAGTGTGATCGGCAGCAAAGAAGATCTCATAAAATCGACAGGCTCAGTCAAGTTGATTGATGAATTGGAGCTAGAAAAGTTTGAATATGATGACATCGGCAGAATTTTAGCTACCGTACCTGGCGTCAATATCCGTCAAGAGGACGGTTATGGGTTACGTCCTAATATCGGGTTTCGCGGCGTGACACCTGAGCGTAGTAAAAAAATAAATATCATGGAAGATGGTGTTTTAATTGGCCCTGCCCCCTACTCTGCATCTGCTGCTTATTATTTCCCCAACACCACACGTATGACGGCAATAGAAGTCACCAAAGGTCCATCAACCATTAAGTACGGCCCGAATACGGTGGCGGGAACGTTAAACCTCATTTCTAGGCAAGTACCAGACAGCCAAGAAAGTGCCCTAGATTTAGGTCTTGGTACTGACAACTATGGCAAACTTCACGCTTATTATGGCGATACTGTTGGCGACTTTGGTTTCCTGCTGGAAGGTTTGCATTTTAAAGCTGATGGTTTTAAAGAGATAGATGGCGGCGGTGATACTGGGTTCGATAAGTCAGATTTGATGGCGAAGTTCAATTATCGACTGGATGGTGATGATTATTCTCAGTTGTTTGAATTAAAACTTTCCTACGGAGAAGAAACATCGGATGAAACTTACCTCGGCTTAACTGATGCTGATTTTTCTGAAAATCCTTATAGACGTTATGTATCTAGTCAATTAGACCAGATGAATTGGGAGCATCAACAAATTCAACTAACTCATCATATTGAATTTTCTGATTTTAATGCCACAACGCGGGTTTATCGTAATGATTTCGAACGCGATTGGTTTAAAGTAAACGAATTTATTAGTTCCCAGGGTGGCTTTGTACCCACGTTGCAGCAAATTTTGCGCGACCCAACAAGCGAACAAAACCTTCCTTATTATCAAACGTTAACAGGTGATAGAGATAGCACTTTAAGAGAAATTCTGGTGTTGAGCACAAACGCTCGTGAGTATTATTCACAGGGCATGCAAATAGACTTTGCATGGGACTTGGGACTGTTTGGCCTTGAAAATGAAATTGAAGGAGGTATTCGTTTTCATGAAGACCAAATTGAGCGAAATCATATAGAAGACAACTTCTTTTTACGCTCAGGAAACCTGCAATCTACCGGTGAAGCTACAAAACCCACTTCAACCAATACTGAAAACACCGAAGCACTGTCTATATATATTCAAGATACACTGCAGTTTGAAGACCTCAGTCTAACGTTGGGTGTTAGAGGTGAGTCGATTGATGGTTATTATCAAAACCGTGCACCGGGCCGAGAGCAAGACTTTCTGAAAAAAACTAACAAGATCTGGTTACCCAGCATCAGTGCGTATTACGAACTATCTAAATTTTCAGGCATCTTTGGTGGCGTGTACAGTGGTTTTGTGCCTACCAGCCCTGCGCAAGCGGTAGAAATAAAAACTGAAAAAAGTGTCAACTATGAACTGGGCTATCGATACGTTAATAGTGGTCAAGAAGCTGAAGTGATTGGTTTTTTCACTGACTACAGTAACCTTAAAGAAAGTTGCTCTGTCTCTGCTGGGTGCGACACTGACGTAGAATTTAATGCAGGGGAAGTAGACATTTATGGGATCGAAGCCACTGTCAGTGATACCTATAAACTTAATAGTCAGTTGTCTCTACCTTGGTCGATTGTGTACACGCATACTGAATCCGAATTCAAAGACACCTTCTATTCTGATTTTACTCAATGGGGACTCGTAAACGAAGGAGATGGCGTCCCTTATTTAGCGGATGATATTTTATCTCTGAGTCTGGGTTTAACCGCGAATAACTGGCAAATATTTATATTAGCCAGTTATTCCGGCGAAATGAAAGAATCGGCTCAGACTGCTTTAACGGTTGATCCAGGCGATCCAAGAGATTCAGCTTTAGCAGGTTTAAAAACGCAAGCATTGACGAATGTTGATTTATCAGGAAGTTATAATCTAACAAGCAACAGCCAGCTGTATGCAAAAATAGATAATATTTTTGATACCGCAAAAATATCAAGCCGAAGACCTTTTGGTGCAAGGCCAACCAAATCGAGGCAGTTTCAAGTGGGTTATAAATACAGGTTTTAGCAAGGATTTTTTAAGTGACTGTGTTTTAAAGAGGATTAGATGCAAATAGTTGATTTACTAAGCGAGAGTATCCTGTACTTACCTGGATATTTGATGGATGCCAATAAACGTGTTTTTGGTATTTATTTAGTATCCGCTATTTTGCTCGCTATTCCGGCTTACTTAGTTCAAAAGAAAAATTTTAGGTTGGGTGCTTTTTGGGGTTACCTGTTTAATAAAAAAATATGGTTTCATGCTTCTGCTCGACTTGATTACAGCTTGTTTATTGTAAACCGCCTGCTAAAAGTATTGCTTTGGGCACCGATAGTGTTAACCATGGTGCCAATAGCAATCGGATTTTCAGATTTACTTGCAACACTGTTTGGCGACATGGCACCTATCACTGATAACCAAGTGGTTATCATCAGTATTTTTACTCTGGTACTGTTTTTGTTAGATGACCTGACGCGTTTTTTATTGCACTTAGCCATGCATAAAGTGCCCGTTCTATGGGATTTCCATAAAGTACATCATTCAGCAAAAGTGATGACACCGATGACAATATATCGAAGTCATCCTTTTGAAAGCTATTTATACGCATGTAGAATGGCACTCTCTCAAGGGTTAGCCGTGGGTATTGGTTATTATTTTTTTGGACCAACATTGAGTATGTTCGATGTTCTTGGTGCCAATATTTTTGTATTTGTTTTCAATGTCATGGGAGCAAACCTTCGCCACTCCCACGTATGGTGGTCTTGGGGAGATAAAATTGAGTCATGGTTTATCAGCCCTGCACAACATCAAGTGCATCATAGCGATAAACCTGAGCACTTCGACCGTAACTTAGGCTCAACCTTCGCTATTTGGGATAGGATGATTGGAACCTTAATTCACTCATCTAAGGTGGGTAAAATTCGGTTTGGTATCGGCACTGGTGACCCAGGTCACCAGTCAATATATCAAGCCTATCTAAAGCCATTCAAAGATAATCTAACAAGAATGACACCGGTTAAAAAATAAAGCTTATCTTTAAATTTATTATTGTATTTATGATTATAATTCTTCATTTTCATACTTAACATCATTGAAATTTCACAGCGCCGACAAATGAATGAGGCTTATTGGGTTTAGTTCACTATGTGATTAGGGCATGTTATTGCAACAAGGTGTTCATGGTGACACTCTTTACAATGAACTTGCAAAAAGCCATATTCCAAATTTCTTCACTTGGAGTACGTTTCAAATTCTGAACGCACATACTTGGGAAAACCATTAACTTGTTGTCCAATGAGGGCCAGAAACTGTGGGTAATAATTTGATAACAAAGGGAGTTGCAATAGTTTATAACGCTTAAATTTATTGTCCCCATCTATTCAGGCACCCTTTAAAAGGGGCATATCCCCCTAATAACGCTAACTCGTCATAGTGCGAGTATATCTTTATCGGAAGTATGCAGGAATTCGTGGTTGAAAAACTAATTATCCCAGCGTCTGTAATTCGCTTATCAAAGTCAGTATCTATATTATTGCCGTTGGTTTCTATAAGAAATTAGAATAAGTTTCCATGTAATACACTCAATATTTCTGGCTAAATTTTCCAGATAATTGGGGAATAACATATTTATAAGTATACCACCTCAAAATACGCATTTCAGAAGTGTTGATTGAAGAGGGTAAAAATAGGTATTCCTCTCGGGCAGCACCTTTGAGCCGAAAATGAATTAGAAATTTCAACTCAATAAAGAAGGAATTTATTAGTCCTTCTTTATATTTGAACCTACTTTTAAACAACCTTTCAAATAAATAACACTCTTACTCTCCCTGCCAACTTTTCAAAAGTTGCTCATAAGCTACTGTCTGGCCTTGGGGTTTTTCATTGGCCAGTTTGGCTTTGGGTGAACCGGGTTGAGCTAGCCAATATTCGGGATCTCTTGGTTTGTTCAATTTTGGTCCACATTCGCCTTGCACTTTAGCCCGCTCTATACGTCGCATTACCTTGTCTTGTGCAGCCGCTAGGCCGTCTAAAGCTTTTTGCGCAGAGCTTTCACCGCTAGCGACTTCAGAAATGTACTTCCACCAAAGTTGTGCCAGTTTCGGGTAATCGGGCACATTAGTACCTGTAGGTGTCCACTGTTTACGGGCTGGGCTGCGGTAAAACTCCACTAATCCACCAAGCATAGGTGCCACATCGGTCATTTGTTGTGAGTTAATATCTGATTCACGGAAAGGCGTTAAACCCACTAAGGTTTTTTTCAGCGATACAGTTTTAGACACAGTAAACTGAGCGTACAACCAAGCGGCCAAACGACGTTTGTCAGGAGTAGAATTTAAGAAAGTCCAAGCGCCCGTGTCTTGGTAGCCTAGTTTCATGCCTTCTTGCCAATATGGGCCTTTAGGTGAAGGCGCCATACGCCATTTTGGTGTGCCGTCTTCGTTCACCACGGGTAACCCAGGTACATTCATACTAGCGGTAAAAGCGGTGTACCAAAATATTTGCTGGGCGATTGCACCTTGTGCCGGTACTGGGCCAGATTCAGAAAAGGTCATGCCTTGGGCTTCTGGTGGTGCGTATTGGCGTAACCAATCAACATATTTTTGCGTGGCATAAACAGCAGCAGGGCCATTGGTTGCACCGCCTCTGGAGACACTAGAACCTACTGGCTGGCAGCCTTCTACACGAATACCCCATTCATCTACTGGTAATCCGTTTGGAATACCTACATCGCCTGCACCTGCCATAGAAAACCAAGCATCGGTGAATCGCCATCCTAGGGACGGGTCTTTCTTACCGTAATCCATATGACCGTATACAGGTTTACCATCAAGCACTTTGACTTTTTCACTAAAAAACTCGGCAATATCTTCATAGGCTGACCAATTGACTGGCACACCTAAGTCATAACCGTATAACTCTTTGAATTTACTTTTTAAGTCTGCGCGCTCAAACCAATCGGCTCTGAACCAATATAAGTTAGCAAACTGCTGACTAGGCAACTGATACACTTTGCCGTCAGGGCCTGTGGTAAAACTCAAGCCGATAAAGTCTTCTAAGTCCAAGGTAGGCAAGGTTAAATCTTTGCCATCACCGGCAATCATATCGGATATAGGCACTACTTTACCGTAACGAAAATGTGTACCTATCAAGTCAGAGTCATTCACATAAGCATCATAAATATTACGACCCGATTGCATTTGGGTTTGTAGCTTTTCGACCACATCACCTTCTTGGATCAAATCATGGGTGATCTTGATACCAGTGATTTCACTGAATGCTTTGGCTAAGACTTTCGACTCATATTCATGAGTCGCAATCGTTTCTGAGGCAACATTAATGCTCATACCAGCGAAGGGTTTCGCCGCTTGAATAAACCAACGCATTTCCTCTAACTGTTGCTCTTGGCTCAATGTCGAGTCGGTAAATTCAGTTTTTAACCAACGATTAGCGGCCTCCTCATCGGCTTTTACCGATTGAGCGGATAAACCCAATATCAACATCAAACTGGTCCACTGTAATTTTTTTTGCATACAACCCTCTAGATTTTTTGACGCTTTACCAAGTGACTGGTAATAATTAGCTTGAATAGACAACAACGATGAAGATCACCCCCAACGCAGCAGTATTAACATCAGTAACGCCGACATAGCTAAAGCTATCCACAACGACAAATCTGATAATCCCAAAAACGATAAATGTATAAATGCACTGCTTAATAAGCCAATAAAAAGCCTATCCCCGCGCGTAGTAGGAATGGGTAACCAACCTTTACGCTCAACACACGGCTTACGAATTTCGAAAATAGTCATCACCAACAAAATGCTCGCAATGCCAATAAAGAACAAACCACTTGGCATGGTCCACGCCATCCAATTCAACATGTTTTTTCACTCCAGCTTAGATCAGTGGTCATACCCGCCCCAAGGCAAAACCTTTAGCAACATGGTTACGCACAAACCAAACAACTAATATACCTGGAATAATAGTTAACACACCCGCGGCCGCCAATACCCCCCAATCTATTCCGGTCGCCCCCACGGTGCGCGTCATTATGGCGGAAATCGGTTTTGCATCAACAGAGGTTAACGTGCGCGCCAACAGTAGTTCAACCCAAGAAAACATAAAAGTAAAAAAGGCGGTGACACCGATCCCAGAGCTTATCATCGGGATGAAAATTTTGATAAAAAAGTGGCCAAAACTATAACCGTCAATATAAGCAGTCTCGTCTATTTCTTTTGGTACCCCAGACATAAAACCTTCTAAAATCCACACTGCCAATGGAACTGTGAACAAACAGTGAGCTAACGCTACGGCCAGATGTGTATCGAATAGCCCAACTGAAGAATACAACTGAAAAAACGGTAACAAAAACACCGCTGGCGGTGCCATACGGTTACTCAACAACCAAAAAAACAAATGTTTATCACCCACAAATTTATAACGACTAAAAGCATACGCTGCGGGTAGCGAAACCAGCAAGGTGATCACCAAATTCATGGCAACATAGGTCATAGAATTCACATATCCCATATACCAACTCGCATCAGTAAAGATGGTGATGTAATTATTAAGCGTAAAGTCTGTTGGCCATAATGTTAACTGCCCTAAGATTTCATCATTGGTTTTAAACGACATATTTAGCAACCAATAGATAGGTAACAACACAAATATGAGATACATGAACATGCCCAAGTTGCGTTTACTTATCATGTTTGTTGCCATTATCAGACTTTTCCATATGTGTAATTGTGGTAAAAAACACCCAAGACACCAGCAACACAATTAAGAAATACACCAGAGAAAATGCTGCAGCTGGGCCAATGTCAAACTGCCCAATGGCCATTTGGGTCAGGGTTTGGCTCAAGAAGGTGGTAGAGGTGCCTGGGCCGCCGCCAGTTAACACAAAGGGTTCGGTGTAAATCATAAAACTGTCCATAAAGCGCAGCAACACGCCTATCACCAACACATTCTTTAAGCGTGGTAACTGGATATACCGAAATACTGCCCAAGGTGAGGCACGATCTATTTTAGCCGCTTGATAATAGGCATCAGGAATAGCCCGCAAGCCGGAATAACATAATAAGGCAACCAACGAGGTCCAATGCCACACATCCATCAGTAATACAGTCAACCATGCATCAAGCGAATTGGAGGTGTAGTTATAGTCGACGCCAAGATTGTTCAATGTCCAACCAAATAATCCAATATCGCCTCTGGCAAATACTTGCCAAATGGTACCCACTACATTCCAAGGAATAAGTAACGGCAAGGCCAATAAGATAAGTACCGCTGACGCCTGCCAACCGCGGGTGGGCATCATTAATGCCACTGCGATCCCTAAGGGTATTTCTATTAATAGAACCGAAAGTGAAAAGCCAAACTGACGCAGTAAAGAATCGTGCAAGCGCGTATCTCTTAATACTTCTTGATACCACTCCACTCCAACAAAATAGGCAGTATTTTGGTCAAAAATATCTTGTAGTGAATAGTTCACCACTGTCATCAACGGAATAATGGCTGAAAATGCCACCAGCAAAAACATTGGCAACACTAACCACCATGCTTTGTTGTTGGGTATCTTATTCATGGTTCTTTTCCATACTTTGGCCCCCGTCATCCATTGCCGGCTCACCCACTAAATATTCATCCACATACAACTTTAACCATTTACTCGGGAAAACCAAGTGCACTTGTGCACCACTAAACTGCATTTTTTCAGCCACGCGAACCTGCATTTCTAAGCCATTAAAGTCGATAACCACCAGTTGATAGCTGCCTAAATGCTGCACTGATAAAACACTCACAGCAAAACTATTACTCTCTGGTCTTGCACTTAATTCAACAAACTCTGGACGGATACCCAACTTTAGATTTTGTGAACTAGTGTTCTGCAAAGCGACTTGCTGTTGTTGGCTAATGTTAAGTTGCATATCTTTGTAATACACACCTGCTTGGCTTTTTGTAATCGGAATAAAGTTCATGCCTGGACTACCAATAAAATATCCCACAAAGGTGTGATTAGGTCGTTCAAATAACTCTTGAGGTGTACCAAACTGCACAATTTTACCTTGATACATTAAGGCTATTTCATCCGCAAAAGTGGCCGCTTCAAGCTGATCGTGGGTCACGTACAACATAGTGATATTCAACTGCTCGTGGATTTGTTTAAGCTTGCGCCTGAGTTTCCACTTAAGGTTGGGGTCAATCACTGTGAGGGGTTCGTCAAACAAGATGGCTGATACATCTTCGCGCACTAAGCCACGGGCCATGGATACTTTTTGTTTCTGATCTGCACTTAGGTTTTTGGCTTTTTTATTGAGAGAATCGGTTAACTCAAGTAGGTCTGCTATTTCGGCTACTTTGTCTTTTATTTGTGCTTTGGGCAGCTTGATATTTTTAAGAGGGAAGGCCAAATTCTCTGCCACTGTCATAGCATCGTATACCACAGGAAATTGGAATACCTGCGCGATATTGCGCTGCTCTGGGCTGAAAGAGTTCACTACTTGCTCATCAAATAACACCTCTCCCTCAGACGGATTAATTAAACCCGAAATAATATTCAACAGAGTAGACTTTCCGCATCCAGAAGGTCCTAACAATGCATAAGCACCACCTTGTTTCCACACATGGTCTAACGCTTGAATTGCATAGTCCTGCGATTTTGTAGGATTAGTTAGGTAACTATGCGCTAGACCTTTTAGGGTAATAGTGGCCATTACAATTCTCGCTCAATATGAGTGTCAGGCCAACGTAGTGCTTTACCGTTTAGATCAAATACAAACAGATCTTCCAAAGGTAAAAAGATCTCAAGTTCACTGCCCGTCCTAAAGCTCATAATAGACAATATGTGCACAATCCAATTCAAACCTTTTTGAGCTGAATCCACACTGGTTTCAACATGCAAATAGGTTTCAGAAGCGCTGATTTCTGCTAAATCCACCTTCGATGCTAAGACAATTGAAGTCAGATCGTTAGATTGCAAAGAAATATGATTCGGTCGGATAGCAAACTGATACTCACCGTTTGGCAAATCTGCTAGATGATCGGCACTGGCCAAACTAATAGGCTGTTGAAGTTGCATAACGCCATTGGTAACACTGGCAGAAAAAACGTTTAAAGGGGGTTCATTATATAAATCAGCCGCATCTAAGTTTATCGGTTTAGCAAACTGTTGTTTGGCTGAGCCAGTCTGTAAAACGTTACCTTGATGGAGTAAAGTCGTTGTGCCACCTAAGGCTAAGGCTTCATGGGCCTCGGTGGTAGCATAAATAGCAATGGTTTCTCGGGTTTTGAACAAGGCTTTTAATTCGCTGCGTAACTCTTCTCGGAGTTTGTAGTCCAAATTCACCAGAGGTTCGTCGAATAAGACTATGCCAGCGTCTTTAACTAATGCTCTGGCCATGGCGCAACGTTGTTGTTGACCTCCCGACAGCTCTAAAGGTAATCGTTGCAGATACTCGCCAATATGCAACATTTCAGCTGTTTGTTTGACCCGTTTTGTAATTTCATCGGCAGAGACTTTAGCCAGTTTTAACGGAGAAGCAATGTTTTCCCAAACGGTTAAGTGGGGGTAATTAATAAACTGTTGATAGACCATAGACAGGCCCCGTTTTTGCACTGCGAAGCCAGTTACATCTTGCCCGTTGTAAACAACCTTTCCACTACTAGGTTTGTCTAAACCGGCGAGTACTCGAAGTAGCGATGTTTTGCCCGCCAATGTCCGGCCTAACAACACGTTGAAAGAACCAGCTTCAAATGTAAGTGAAATATTATTCAGGTAGGTTTGCTGTTCCATTAGCAAACTAACATCTTGTAATTCTAACGCCAACAGATACCCCACCACTTCATTTGAATGAGCAAAAACATAACATGTTCATTGCCGTAACAGATTGTTTTTTATTGATAGATACTCATAACATTTCAATAAATGCATCGACAAATCGTTGTGGCGAGTCGGCGTCCATATTGAAATACAACGAAGGTTCTATTAGCTCTATTTCGATGACCACAAACTCTTTTTTGTGTCGTACTAAGTCTATCCGCGCATACAGTACGTCTTCTGGTAATGCCGCTAAGCTGTGTCTTGCTGTAGTTAACATATCTTCGCAGGGCTGAATAGAACTGAGTCTTCCGCCGTGCTCTTCCTGCACTCTAAAATCACCTGATTCAGGTTGCTTTAAAATACTATGGCTGTAATGCCCTGCAAAATAAAACAGTGAATACTCACCTTCATCAACAATCCCATTTAAAAATGGCTGCAGCATAAATTCACGGCTAGCAAAAATAGCTTTTAGGTCATCGGCTTGTTGCACAAGACTTTCTGGGGTCAATCTATAAGTATGATCAGCGTTAGCGCTTATTAAAGGTTTGATGACTAATTGTGGCGAGTCAAAATAGTCAAAACCGGCTTGAATTTCACTTAACGAAAAAGAATCAAACCAAAGAGTAGGCACAATGTTGATGCCTTGGTTTTGCAAATCCTTTAAGTAGCTTTTACTGATATTCCACTCGACGATTTTCAAACTATTTTGCAGTTGAGCAGAAGACGCCTCAATACGTTGTAAACAGGCCATAAATCCTTCTACATCATCCTGATAATCCCAAGTAGTGCGGATGACTACAGCATCATAATTATTCCAATCAACATCAGGCTTTCGCCAAGACACCTCTTCGGCTAACCAGCCCACTGTTTTTAACGGTTCAAATAACATTTGGTCATATGAAAAAAAGTCTTCAAGACTGTCCATGGATAAAAATGCACAACGTTTCATAAGTTTATTCATTGCTGATAATTGAATGGAGTTCACTATAGTTAATTCGGCATTTATTTACACTAGAGTTTGCAGATCTTTTAATTAACCATAGGAATTTAAAAGTCACATATTTTTACAAATGAACTTATGTATCTTTGTTGTCCTAAGTTACTATATAGCAATGAAAAATTGTGGTGAGGGCAAAATGAAATGAAGAACAAATGGTTTAAAGGAATATTTCCCGTAGTGATACTGGCTATTGGTTTCGGCGGCATGACTGCAATTAAGGCTTCAGGTGAAGAAGACGAAGAGAAAAAACCGGTAGACACTCGCCCCACGGTAAAAATTGAAACAGCCATAGCTGAAGATTACCAAGTTAGAATCACTAGCTATGGTGAGGTTAAACCTCTTGAAAGTACTATGGTTTCTGCTCAAATATCAGGCGAAGTACTTAGCTGGCATCCTAACTTCGTGCCCGGTGGTTTAGTTTTACGTGGCGACACCTTGTTTACTATTGAGCTAGTCACTTACGAAGCCGCCTTTTTACAAGCCGAAGCTGACCTTAGTTTAGCTAAAGCCAACCTAATTGAAGAACAGGCCAGAGCAGAAGTAGCTGAACGTGAAGCAAAGGGCAGCAAAGTATCTGACTTATATTTACGTAAACCACAGATGTTAAGCGCCCAAGCATCAGTAAAATCAGCTCAAGCTAGATTAAAAATAGCCCAACGAGATTTAGATAATGGCGTGATAAAAGCACCATACGATGCTTTGGTAGTTAGCCGTGATTTAGGCGTTGGACAATACGTTAATAAAGGAGCTCAAGTAGGTGAGCTGTATAACATTGAATCTGCAGAAGTATCTTTCCCCATTGCAGGCTTTGACAGAGAATTTTTACCCAGTGATATTACCCAACAAGTAGCCACTATTAGTACCAAAGGTTATAACCCGATTAATCGCGAAGGCAAGGTTGTCCGTGATTTAGGCATTATTGACCAAAGTACACGCATGAGTCAGCTAATTGTCAGAATCGAAGACCCTTACAGCTTAAAATCATCTCTACCTCCGCTTAAATTTGGCCATTATGTAGAAGTAGGATTCGCCGGAAAAACTCTTAATAATGTGTATCGTTTACCCCAAGAATTAGTCAACAATCGAATTATTTGGTTGTTAGACGATGAACAACAGATGCAACCTCAACGAGTTGAAATCTTGCGGGAAGAAGGCGCATATTTTTTGATCAGCGAAGGTTTGCAAAACCAAGATACGTTAGTGACTACTCTGCCTGAATATCCGCAGAAAGGCATGAAGGTTAAAGTTGCCAAGCCGCAAGAAGATTTAGTCGTTAATAAATCACTATAAGGACACCATTATGTCTACTGAAAATACAGACAGTCCAGCGACTGAATCACAGATCGCCGAGCCTAAGCAAACTGGTATTATTGCGTTTTTTGCGAATAACTCGGTAGTGGCTAACTTAATGATGATGTTTATCATCATAATGGGCCTTTTTAGTTATTTTACGATTCAACGGCAAATGTTTCCTAACATTGAAATTAACTATATCAATGTTAGTGCTGTATATCGCGGTGCATCACCACAAGAAATTGAAGAAAGCATCTTAATCAAAATTGAAGAATCGATTAAAGATATCACCGAGATTAAAAAAGCCACCTCTCGAGCGTTTCGAGGCAATGGCCGGATTACCTTAGAAATCCATAAAGATAAAGAACTCACCGGAGTACTCGACAAAGTCAAAGCGAGGGTAGACAGCATTGCTACCTTTCCTGCTGATATGGAGCCTCCAACCATCTCGCAAATCGAGTTTAGGCAAGATGTGATTGAAATGTCACTTGTAGGTGACTTGCCTCTTAGCGATCTAAAACCCATAGCCAAACAAATTGAAGACGAACTTTTACAACTTAATAACGTGTCGCTGGTGTCGCTTGATGCACCACAAGATGAAATTGCGATTGAAATCAACCCTGAAACCTTACGTAAATATAACTTAACCATTGCAGATGTGACTCTAGCTATAAGAAGTTATTCGGCTAATATTTCAGCCGGCCAGTTACGCACAGATTCAGGCATTATTGCAGTACGGGTTGAAAATCAACTCTACAAAGGTGACGAATTTAGACGTATTCCAATTAAAATTGGGGCAAATGGTGCCAAAGTATTGCTCGAAGACGTGGCTAAAATACATGACGGCTTTACCGAGGGTGAGCGTTATTTCAAATACTCAGGTGAAAATGCGATATTTTTATCGGTAAAAGCCACCAAAGATCAAAACACCGTACCAGTAGCTGAATCTGTCAAAGCCTATATAGAACAACGTAATAAAACCCTGCCAACAGGTTTGCAAATTAAAACCTTAGTCGACATGACCTTTTACCTGAACGGTCGCCTAGATATGATGTTAAAAAACCTGTTTCAAGGGGCTTTTTTAGTGGCCTTGCTACTGACTATATTCTTAAGATTTAGATTGGCATTTTGGGTAATGGTTGGTTTGCCTGTTTGTTTCTTGGGGGCAATGATGATGATGCCAGTGTTTGGTATCACCATTAATATATTATCTTTATTCGCCTTCATTATGGTGTTGGGAATTGTGGTGGACGATGCCATTGTCATAGGCGAAAGCGCTTACTCTGAGATAGAGGAAAAAGGTGGCGGAGTGGAAAGCGTAGTCCGCGGTGCCAAGCGTGTAGCAACACCTGCGACTTTTGGCGTATTAACTACCATTGCGGTATTTGCTCCAACACTGTTTTCAACCGGCCCAGAGGGCGCATTTTTCGTCAATATCTCCGCTGTAGTGATTTTGTGTTTAATATTTAGCTTAATTGAATCAAAGTTAATCTTGCCTGCTCATCTGGCGCACATGAAATTCACTCCAATCAAAGAAAGTAGCTGGCGTGCACGTTTTAACAAAGGATTTTTTAGTTTTGTTAATGGCCCATACAAAAACTTCATCAGTCGCTGCATTGAGTGGCGCTGGTTAGTATTGACTGCCTTTATTGCAATGCTGTTAATTAGCATTGGTTTGATCCAAGGCAATCAGGTACGCATGATCCCCTCTCCCAAAGTGCCCCATGACTTTCCAGGCATCAATATTTCGATGAATGAGAATGTGTCGGATATGTCTACCATAGATGCGCTTAAAACCATTGAGTCTACAATTTTAGCGGTAGATAAAAAGATTATTGAAGAATACGGTAGCAGCATGATGAAAGACATTATGGTGTTTAATACCGGTCGTACCGACGGACGAATTGTGGTTCCCTTGGTAGACGAAGAAAAACGTCATTTTGATGCTTTTGAGTTAGCCAGACGATGGCGCGAAGAGTTGCCAATTATTCCTGGCCTCAAATCTATTACTATTCAAGACGATTTGATGGGCGGCGGAAACGATGGCGGCGAATTTGGCTTTATGTTGTTTGGCGCCGATATTAATATGCTGAATGCTGCCGGACGGGAATTTATATCTATGTTGCAGCAGCAAAAAGGCTTATTTGATATCAGTTCGACTATCGATCCTGCCAGTAAAGAAATTCAAATTGAATTATTGCCTGTGGCTTATGACTTAGGTCTGAATTTATCTAGTATCGCCAGCCAAGTAGGCGCAAGTTTCTTTGGTGGTGAAGCACAACGTGTTATTCGAGATGGTGAAGAAGTACGTGTGATGGTCCGCTACCCCAAACTTACCCGCGAACGCTTTGCTGAACTAAAATACGCTGTAATCACCACTCCATCTGGGCAAGAAGTGATGTTAGGCGATGTAGTGGCATTAACCGAAACACCTGGCATTAATTATATTCGCCGTGAAGAAGGTTATCGTAGTGTGTATGTGTATGGTTCAATCGATGAAGAACAAGTAGAGCCAAACGAAGTCATCAAAGAAGTTGAAGAAAATCTTCTACCTCAGCTACAGTCTAATTTTCCTGGAGTAAAATCAGAGCTGGGCGGTAATATTGAAGAACAACAAGCTCAACAAAGTCAGCAATTTACCTTCCTTATTACCGGTATGTTAATTGTCTTTATCTTGCTGGCCGCACCGTTAAAAAGTTACGGACAACCGTTGATAATCATGTCGGTCATTCCTTTTAGTTTAACTGGCGCTATTTGGGGGCATTATTTCTTCGGTATAGACATGAGCATGATGTCGTTCTTTGGGCTCATCGCGGCTGCAGGGGTCGTGATAAACGACAGTCTGGTGATGACCGACTTTGTTAATCAAAGGCGCAAGCAAGGGCATGCGATTATAGCCGCGGTAACTGAAGCGGGTTGCGCAAGGTTTAGAGCGATTACTCTGACCTCTATCACGACTTTTGCGGGTGTATTACCTATAATGTTTGAAACTAGCTTGCAAGCCAGAATCATCGTACCTATGGCTGTGGCTTTAGGGTTTGCGGTACTTTACGCAACTTTGGTGACATTGGTACTCGTTCCTTGTTTATACATGATATTAGAAGATCTTAAATCAGGGTTTATAAAATTCTTTGGACTTTTTGGGAAAGTGTTTAAGCGTAAGAAAGCGCAAGCAATAGATACAACTCCCTCAAAAGCCTAGGTTCTATAACACTTGAAAAAGCGCTGATTTCAGCGCTTTTTTTGTTTTATTAAAGACAATAGCGCTAGGCGTCACCAAAGAGTAGTGACTCCTATATTTGAAATAGAATGAGTATTTCCTAACTCTCATCGAGAATAAATATGAAAATTGCTGCTGATTTTACTAAAAGAGAAATAGTACACAGTGCCAACATGCCATGGCTAGACTCGCCAATGGCAGGTGTGGCTAGAAGGCCATTAGATAGAGTAGGAGAAGAAGTAGCACGGGCAACAACAGTAGTGCGTTACGCACCAGGTAGCCAATTTTCACCCCATGTACATACCGGCGGAGAAGAGTTTGTTGTACTTGAAGGTGTATTTCAAGACGAACACGGCGATTATCCCGTAGGCTCATATGTGCGTAACCCACCTCAATCTAGCCATACCCCAGGTTCAGAAGCGGGATGTGTGATTTTAGTAAAGTTATGGCAATTCCAACCTGAAGACAGAACACCCGTACGTTTAAATATTAGAGAATTAGCGGCAGTAACTAAACCTGACGATACAGGTGTTTCAGTTGTTCCATTATTTAAAGATAAACACGAACAAGTTTCTGTTATTCAGATGAAACCCAATACGAATTTGGAATTAAGCCCAGAAGGTGGCGCAGAACTTTTTGTTTTACAAGGCAGTGTAAAAGAACAGCAAGACTCACTCATAAAACACAGTTGGTTACGCGCCCCAATCGGTTATTCGGTATGCCTAAACACTGATGAGTTAGGCGCTGAAATCTGGCTTAAAACGGGCCACTTAACCGATGTAGATCAGCAAATACGAAGAGTGCTTGAAACACGTTGAATAGGCATTAAATGCCTATTCCGTTGTTTTAAAGTGTGCTTTTTGTATTAAAAATCAATGAATAATTATAATGTTTGTCATCCAACAAATATTCTTTGTGGGTACTCGGACTCCAAGAGTCATCACCGCCCACTCCCATATGTTGGTGGTCAATATGTACATGAACCACATCATCTGCTACCAACTCATGGCGGTGTTTAGCAGCCGCTAGCTGGCTCTGCGAATATTCGCTTGCTGCAAATAAAAACTCACCAGCAACCCGCAACTCACCGATTTCAAGCAATTTACAATCACTGCGCAAACCGTTATCTGTAGGGAAAATATAAGGTGTATGCAATTCGTTTATAGTCAAACTGTACTCACCAAAGCGGGCCGACGATTTTCGGTCTGGATAGTTTTCAAATGGTCCTAAACCTAACCATTTAGCATGCAGATCATTTTGTTTTGCTATGGCTAAACTGATCCCCACTCGAGGCAAAGGGGGTAAGTTTTCACTTAAAAGTACAGCAACATTAACCTTTACTGCACCGCTATTATTGATGGTATAAATCCATTCGGTTTGACAGCATAACTCGCCGTTATATTCGTAGTCGAAAACACAAGTAATACGCACATCAACCTTTGAAGATAGAGCATCAATCTGGCGGCACCTGCGTTGCCAATTGCCTAATCCAGCGGTTATCCAGCGAGCTTCCCATGCATTGGGATCAAGGTTATCAACTTCACTTACACCAATATCATTATCCAGAGGCGCTCGATAAAAATTATCAACCAGAGGGCTAGCTATGACTTGTTTATTGTCTTGCAGCCAATTTTCGAGCAGTCCTGTTTTACGATCAAATACCAGTTCTAAGCCAGCTCCTTGAATAATAAAGGTTTGGTCATTTTCATTTAGGCTAAGGGTAGCTTGGGCACTTGGTTTTGCAAAACTGTGACTAGTTAAGCTTTGCTTGTTTACTAATGAAAACTGCTCTGTGGCCATTACATGACCAGCTTCTGCAAAGCTACAATTCACAGCCAGTTCTACTTCTACGTTTAAGTGATATTGTGCGCCCTGCTCAAATTGGGTAGTAGGTTTAATAGTTACGTTCACTTCGTTTTGCGGCGCAATGTTCAGAGGAAAATCACCTTTTTCAACTTCGCTACCATTTTGTAAAAGTCTCCAAACCAGTTTTTCATTGTCTGTGCTTCTAAACAAATTATCGCTAAAAATAGAAAGTGAATATTCATTCTGGTTAGAGTTTGGCGCGAGTGTAAAAGACAACTGTTGTTGGCTATATTTCGCTTCAAACAAACTCGGATGCGCAGTACGGTCGGGGAATAGCAGACCATTAATACAAAACTGACGATCATTCACTGTATCGCCAAAGTCACCGCCATAGGCCCAATAATGTCTACCGTTTTCATCTGTTTTTGATAAACCTTGGTCAACCCAATCCCAAATGAAGCCCCCTTGCAGGCGCGGGTATTCTTTAAAGGCTTGCCAATAATCGTCAAAACTACCCAGGCTATTTCCCATTGCATGGGCATATTCACATAAAATTAGAGGTCGAGTTTCACCGGGTAAACTAAGCCATTTTTTAATTGAATATTTAGGCACCGCCTCGTCTTCAACATCTGTATCCACTCGCGAATACATAGGGCAAATTATGTCGGTAGCTGCGGTGTTAGCCCCACCTCCTTCGTATTGCACAGGCCGTGACGGATCAAAACTTTTTGACCAACCGTACATAGCATCGTGATTTGCACCATGTCCACACTCATTGCCTAATGACCAAATAATGATAGAAGCATGGTTTTTATCCCGTTCGACCATTTGTGTGTAACGTGACATAAACGCCCCCGCCCACTTTGGGTCAGATGCTAATCGGCCCATAGGAAACATACCGTGTGTTTCTATGTTGGCTTCATCCACCACATAAAGCCCTAATTCATCACATAACTCATACCAACGTGGATGATTTGGATAGTGAGCGGTGCGCACGGCATTAAAATTATTTTGTTTCATCAGCTTAATATCGGTAATCATGTCTGATTCGCATACCGCATGACCATTTTCTGGATGATGTTCGTGTCGATTAACGCCGCGTATCAATAGCGGCTTGCCATTTACGCATAATTGACCTTGGATAATCTCGACCTTTCTAAAGCCAATATCATAACCTTCTACATCAACAGTATTGCCTAGCTCATCTTGCAGGCTTACCACACAGCGATATAAATGGGGCGTTTCTGCAGTCCACTTTCTAGGATTTTCAATTTCCAGACTATGGAATACCACATCATGCCAACCACCTTTCTCATCTACTCTTTTATTGTTTGTGCTTTGAGTTTGGGGTTCACTGACCGCAGTCTCACCATCAAATACTTGAATACAAACTTTGTAATTTTCGGGCGCGTTAACAGTAGTTTTGACTGCCAAAGTAGCATCCCGATAACAAGCATCTAAGTCAGGGGTAATAAATACGTCGCGAATGTGTTCTTGAGGTTTAGTCAGCAAAACCACATCGCGGAATATGCCGCTTAACCACCACATGTCTTGGTCTTCAAGGTAACTGCCATCACTCCAACGAATCACCATAACAGCGATTCGGTTTTTACCCGCTAGCAAAAATGGCTGTAAATCAAACTCGCTTGGCAGGCGGCTGTCTTGTGAATACCCAACCCATTGGCCGTTGCACCACAAATGAAACGCCGAATTAACCCCATCAAAAATTATATGGTTACGCTGACTGAGTTGCTCTTGAGTGATATTGAATTCAGTTCGATAACAACCTGTTGGATTATCATTTGGCACAAAAGGTGGGTTGACCGCAAATGGATACTTAACGTTGCAATAAATGGGCTTATCAAAACCTTGAAGTTGCCAATTTGAAGGCACTGGAATTGTCTCCCAATTGTTATAAATTTGCTCATCTAGAAATGACTCGTCAACCTCTTCTGGCTTATCAAATAACTTAAACTGCCAATCACCGTTGAGTAGTTGCCTTTGAGGATTTTGTTTTTGACGGGCATCACTAATACTTTTAAAACCATTAAGTGGGCTATGAGCTCTGAGTGTATTGATTTGGGTAGTTAAGGGGGTTTCCCAATCGCGGCGCTGAATAATGTGATCGAATGACGTCATGGTATTTCCCGTAGGCATGTAATATAAAAATATTAGGGTTGGCTTATGTTACCTAATATAGCTAAAACCCTGTATTTAGATTATGCTTAAAACTATCTTATTTTTATCCAAAACTATCATTTTATATCATGACTCATCATATCAAAGACATCCTAGATATTGGCCCAAACTGTTATGAACGTTTCATAGATTCAGAGGTGTTAGCTGAAATAAAACCTCTGGAAATCACCTTAGCTGGGTGTTCCAACTTATCAGGAAGATATTCTGTAGGACGCACTGCGCCTCTTGAACATACGCTATTTTATACCATTAAGGGGCAAGGCAAGTTAACCACTATAGACAAAGAAATCCCTTTGCTAACAAATACCTTAGCTATTTTGCCAACTAAGCAGAGTTTTGAAGTAAGTATTGACGCAGATCAATGGGATATCATTTGGCTAAACCTCGCTAATACAAAACGTTGGCAACATTTAACTACAGAACCAGCTCGAGTAATAAATAATCAAAAACTCGAACCACTACATTTTGCCATGGAGATTTTATATAGCGAACCGGATGCAACTATGCGCCAAGGTGTTTTCCCCTTAATAAGTCATTATCTCAATGCGGCCTTGCTTGGTAACAATCAAAATAAGACAAATACTCGGCTACATAACTTATTTCAGGATATTGAAAAGCGTCTTCAGTTTGATTGGACGATAGAGGCGATGTGTGACCAGGTGCACTATTCGCCTCCCCATTTGCATCGCTTGTGTCAATCACAATATGGCAAAAGCCCCATACAAAAACTCATTTATATACGAGTCGAGCGCGCCAAAAGTCTCTTACTTAATACCTCTTGGTCTGTTCAACATATAGCTAGCTATGTGGGATACACTTCTATTTTTAATTTTTCGAAAAGCTTCAAAAAAGTGGTTGGAGTATCACCCAGTGAATTTAGGCTGAGTAATACCAGTCAACATAAATAAAACCATTCTAGATAAGCCCCAATCCTATTTTGCAAGTTCAGCTAGAGTCGATTCACACTTCACTAATTGCGACCTAGAGTGTAAATGAGAAATACTATCCACACAGGTTTTAGGGGTGCACTAAATGTTGAATTAAAGATGCGGCTGCTTGGCAGCGCTATGAGGTTAGTTGGCTGTGCTGCGGTGGTTATCATTGGCCAAGTTTGGCGAGAGAATGGACTATCTTCAAAACCAGCAATAGCGATTTCATCCGGCACATTGAGTCCTTGTAAACGCACTGCAAATAACGCCCTGCCGCTATTTCATGGTTACTAATTGAGTTGACGGATCGCCTCGTTAACTTTTAGTAACGTTTCCTTACGGACTGACCCTTAATTATTGGTTACGCGAGACACTGCTTTAAAAGACACACCAGCTAATTCGGCCGCATCTTTAATGGTAGTTTTTGTTTTCATTGTTATATCGAGTACCATTCCTTATATGTAGACGCTGGTACTAACTCTCAAAGTCAACATTAACCCAATAAATTTCAAATACTTAAAAACCCTCGATATTTATCTACGGAGCACAATACGAGTATTTTGTTGATTAAACATACAAGTTTGTTTGTGTTTATTTTGTAAAAAATGTTGCAGAGTTTATTTAATTCATTTAGATTACCCACAAATGACAGCGTTGTCACCTAGTCCAGGTGAACAACATATGCGCTGTCATTATTATTTCTTAATGAATGACAACGCTGTCAATAATAACAAGAGGTACATATCAACATGTCACAGTTTAATAAAATCACCAGGGCTATTAAAGTTGCCTGCCTAGTGGGCACAGCTTTTGGCAGCGTAACTGCTACCTCGGCCTATGCACAAGAATCCGCCAGTGAAGACACTGAAGTCATCCAAGTTAGTGGTATTCGTGGCTCAGTCAAAGCAAACTTAAATGCAAAACGTTTTTCAAATGCCATTGTAGATTCTATATCTGCTGAAGATATCGGAAAATTTCCAGATAAAAACGTTGCCGAAACATTAGCGCGTGTTCCTGGTGTTACTGTAAATAGAGACTTTGGTGAAGGCGAAGGCGTGACTATTCGTGGTTTCTCTCCCTCACAAAACGTGACTTTGCTGAATGGCCAAGCAGTAGGTACCGCACAATGGTTTATCTTGAATCAAACCGGCCGTAACTTTAACTTCGAACTACTAGCATCTGAAATGGTAGGTAAAGTTGATGTCTACAAATCACCTCAAGCGGACATTGAAGAAGGCGGTTTAGGCGGCACAGTAGTAGTGCACACCCGTCGTCCTTTAGATATGGAATCTGGCACAATTGCTGGTTCAGTTGAAGGTCAATATTCTGATGTCCCAGAAAAATGGGATCCTTCAGCTTCAGGTTTATACAGCTGGAATAACGATGATGAAACATTCGGTTTTGTGGTTGCAGCCTCTTTACAAAACAGAACGGTAGAACGTCATTCTCAAGAAAGTGATTTTGGTTGGTTTGGCCCTGGTATTGCCCGAATTGAAGGCGGTCTGTCTGCACCATCAACTGACGGTGTGGGTAACCCAGGAAATGAGAAAGGTTCGTTACCTTGGGGTGTAGGTTCTGCGGTATTTAAACAAGATCGTAAAAGAACGGGCATCGATGCAACCGCTCAATATCGTCCAAATGATAAGTTAGATGTTGCTTTACATTATTTATTCTCTGAATTGCAAGCTGACAACGTGAATTCAAACTTGATTGGTATTCCATTTCGAGGCCTATTTGTTGGTGCTGATAATGCCCGCCCGGGTAGCGTTGAAAATGGCTTTGTTACCGATCTAAACTTTACGGGTAATGCTGCACAACCAGGTTGGGCACCATTTTTAGCTTATGATAATATTTACCGAGATGGCTCTAAAGCACAAACTCAAGTACTCGATTTAGAAATTGATTATCTAATTAGTGATGACGCTAAACTTCATTTACAGTTAGGCACGACTAAAGGTGAGAGTCAGATTAATGATTTCTTTACTGAATTTTTTGCTAGTCCTAATGATTCACGTATAGCCATTGACTTTACCAATCCTAATCCAAGCAGCCATGGTGCCGCAATTGACTTTACGGGTGCTAACCCATGGTTAAGCAATCCAGGTGATGAGTTTCCATTAGCAGCTGTTTTCGATCAAGAACAACAAACTGAAGATAAAGAAACCTATTTACAAGCAGACCTTACATTGGATGTTGAACTAGGTGCGATTGAATCACTTAAATTCGGAGCTAAGTTAAAAGACCGCGAATTTGGTCAATACCGTATTCGTGATGATATTGGTGGAGCATCTAGTTTTGGCACTGCTGCAGATTTCTGGTCAGGCGAAATGTTAAATCCGAGTCACTCTGGAAACTCATTAGCTTCACAAAGTTACTTTGCGCCA